>Ga0102817_1000021_pt1 | contig 45104 bp, 68 predicted proteins | sample ColrivemetaGS555_FD_78193 | JGI IMG/M metagenome (GOLD analysis project Ga0102817, IMG submission 78193) | Estuarine microbial communities from the Columbia River estuary - Ebb tide non-ETM metaG S.555 | ecosystem: Environmental > Aquatic > Marine > Intertidal zone > Estuary | place: USA...
CCCTTGATTGTGCCGTATAATGGGCGTCTAATTTGATGAGAGACCAATATATGAATATCGCTTCTAAAGACATCCTAGCTCGCCTGTTGGCTTCCGAGAATATTACGGTTGTTCACAAGTCAGCTCCGACTGCTTCCTTTAATGTTCGTGATCGCGTCCTTACTCTCCCTATGTGGGATAACATGCAAGCTGACACTTATGATCACCTTGTAGGTCATGAAGTTGGTCATGCCTTATATACTCCTGAAGCTGGTTGGCATGAGTCTGCCTCTTCAAAGGGTAAAATCTATCGCCAGTATCTGAACATCGTTGAAGACGCTCGCATTGAGAAGATGGTTCAGACACGATATCCTGGATTGCGCCGCTCGTTTATATCTTCTTATAAGCGCATGCTTGCTGATGGTTTCTTTGGTGGTGACATTGCAGAGATTAATCGCTTCAGCTTCATTGACCGAATCAATACTTACTTCAAAGCAGGACGCTCTGCTGGTGTTCGTATTGAGCGTGATGAAATGGTCTGGATCAAAAAGATCGAGCAGCTTCAAACATGGGAAGAAGTTGTTGCCCTTACTGATGAGTTGTTTGATTTTTGTAAAGCTCGAAACGAAGATGATCGCGCTGCTGCCAATCAGGCTGCTGATGAAGAAGATTATGCTGATGCTGAGGATGACTCGCCTGAGTCTGAGACTGACGGTGCTGGTGAGCAGGCTGGTGATGAAGAATCAGATGATGATTCTGATGCTGAGACTGAGAGTGATGAGAAAGGCACTGGTGATGAAGAATCAGATGAAGAAGAAGATGAAGACGGTGATGAAGATTATGACGGTGATGAATCGGCTGGCTCTGGCTATGACCGTGATGACTCGGGTGACCCAGAAGAATCAATCGCTTCAAAGACTGACCAAGCTCTTCGTCAAGCTATCAGCGCTGAACATGGTGATGATCCTAATGTTGAAGTGACTAGTATTAATATCCCGACCAACCCTGTTGATGAACTTGTTGTTCGTGCTGACGATATCTTTGAGATGTTTAACACTAGTGAGTTTGCGGGCAGGATGAGAGCGACTGGTGTCGCGCTCTACAAACAATTTCTTGTGAACAATAAGCCAGCTGTTAAGTATATGGCAAAAGAGTTTGAGATGAAAAAGTCTGCGGCAGAATATGCTCGCCAGTCTGTGTCAAAGACTGGTGTTATTGATCCTGTCAAGATGAACAGCTATCGTTACAATGACGATATCTTCCGAAAGGTTAGCATAACGCCTGACGGAAAAAATCATGGTATGATCATGTATATTGATTGGTCTGGTTCTATGGCTCCAGACATGAAGCCCACTATTGATCAAATGCTGAACCTTGTTTTGTTCTGTCGCCAAGTCAATATCCCATTCCGCGTGTATGCCTTTAGTGATAGATTCCAAGAATTAGAAAAAGATAATGTCAACCACATTAGTAATGCGGATGATAGACAGATGACATATGATTCAAGATTCCGCTTGATTGAATTTTTCTCTAGCGATATGAACCGCAAGAAGTTTACTGAGATGGCTGAAAATATGTTGGTTCTTGGTAATTATTATAATCAATATTCTGGAAGATCGCATGGATATGTTAATTATCACATCCCGCATCGCTTGACGCTCGGTTCGACTCCATTGAACGAAGCAATCATGGCTGCGTTTAAACTACATGATGACTTCAAGAAAAAGACTCGCGTTGATATTGTCAACACTATGTTCTTGACTGATGGAGAGAGCAACACTAGTTTCTACCATAATGTTGACATGTATGGTGATGATGGTAGAGATTATCAAAAGCGTGTTGGTGGAGCGTTCAATTGGACGGGAAGTAAAGTCCTTTATATTACTGATCCAGTAACCAAGAAGCGCAAGCGTGTTGCTGGTCAGAGAGATGCTATCACCAAGACCTTACTTGAATTTTATCGAGAGCAAACTGGCTCTACCACTATCGGCTATCGAATTATGCCGCTGAACAGACGCCAGTTCACCAATTCGCTTCCATCGTCAGTTAGTTGGGAAGATGGCCAAAGTCTGTATTCTGGAGTCCGCAAGGAAAAGTTTGCGGTGGTTCCAAACTCTGGATATGATCACCTTTATCTTATTGGTGGTGGCAAGAATCTTCAGACTGCTAATGGCGCTATTGAAGTGGAGCGTGGTGAGTCGAAGCGTTCGGTGCGGACTGCGTTTAAGAAAGCAAACAATGATAAGAAAACTTCCAGAAAGATGTTGTCCGACCTGATCTCGGCTATCGCTTAAAATAGGTTGTTATTTAACCTATATTTTGGTTATAAGGAAAGGATTCTTTATTCCAAAACGATATAAAAAAACTGAAAATAGTTGTTGTCTTATACCGAATTATGCCGTATAATGGCTACTTAAATGATTGATTATAACTTGTGAGAGAGACCTATATGACAAATTTGTTTGATACTTTGAAGAGCCTATATCCCGATGCGCCTGTTCCCAGCCTTGAGACGAAGCGAGTAGCACGTGAGCTTGGGGTGAAAGTTCCGAGTTCATACTTCCACAAATCCTTGCGCGTTGATCGTGGGTTGTACAACCTCCCTGATATAGCGCCGACAACCGTCCCTGCACCTGCTCCAGCTTCGGCTCCAGCTCCTGCGCCTGCGCTACAGCCAAACGCCTTAGTCGCTGACTTGAATGTCGTTTCTACAGGCTTTACTCAAAACTTAGTGCCTGCCAAGGATCCGCTGTTTGTTCCGTTTGGTAATTTCACTACTCTGAAGAATGTCATCAAGTCTAACATGTTCTATCCTGTATTCATTACTGGTATGTCTGGTAATGGTAAGACGTTTTCGGTTGATCAGGCTTGTGCTCAATTGAAGCGTGAATCAATCCGTGTGAACTTTACTGTTGAGACAGATGAAGATGACTTGATTGGTGGCTTCCGTCTTGTTGATGGTGAGACTCGCTTCTTCAAAGGTCCAGTCATCAAAGCTATGGAGCGTGGTGCGGTATTGCTTCTGGATGAGATTGACTTGGGCAACCCTGCCAAGATCATGTGTCTCCAGTCTATCCTTGAGGGCAAAGGATACTTCATCAAGAAGACTGGTGAGTTTATCTCTCCTGCTGCTGGCTTCACTGTTGTTGCTACTGGTAACACCAAAGGTAAAGGATCTGATGATGGTCGTTTTATCGGGACTAACGTCTTGAATGAAGCGTTCCTTGAGCGTTTCCCTGTCACCTTTGAGCAAGAATATCCTAGTGCTGCTGTTGAGAAGAAAATACTCTCGGCTGTGTTTGAAGACCTTGCTGTCCAAGATGATGAGTTTGTTTCTAAACTGGTTGACTGGGCTGACATCATCCGCAAGACTTTCTATGATGGTGGTATTGATGAGATAATTTCTACTCGTCGCCTTGTCCACATCGCCAAAGCGTTCAAGATATTTGATGACCGTATGAAGTCTATTGACATGTGTATTAATCGCTTTGATGAGGACACCAAAGCCTCGTTTCGTGACTTGTACGCCAAGCTGGACGCTGATGTAAACTTGGGCGGTGATGTGGGTGATCCTCTTGCGGATGCTGACACTACTCAAGACGCTCCATTCTAGCGGTAATGGGAGAGTCAACTTTCGGGTTGACTTTTCTCCCTTTCTATTGTATAATCTACACATAACTTAATTTATAATCAAAGAGGTACTGATGGAAATACCAGTTGAAGAGTTGCGGAAACGCAAAATTATGCTCGCCACTCCAATGTATGGGGGACAGTGTCACGGGATGTACTCTAAATCCTGTTCTGACTTGTCTAGACTATGCCAAGCATATGGTGTGGATCTAACATTCTTTTATTTGTTCAATGAATCGCTAATCACTCGCGCCAGAAACTATTGCGTTGATGAGTTTATGAGAAGTGAATGCACACACTTGATGTTCATTGATTCGGATATCGGGTTTGATCCTCATGACGTTTTGTCTCTGGCTGCCTTTATGGATCCAGAAGAAAAGGGTGAAGACCGCAAAGAAGTGATGTGTGGTGCGTATCCCAAGAAAACGATTGCTTGGGAAAAGATTAAGATGGCTGTCGATAAAGGTTTTGCTGACGACAACCCTAATGATCTTGAGAGGTATGTTGGTGATTATGTATTCAACCCCAAAGAATCAGGAAATATCTTACTCAATAAGCCGTGTAAGGTTCTTGAGGGTGGCACTGGGTTCATGATGATTCAACGATCTGCGTTTGAGAAGTTCCAAGAAGCATATCCAGATTATACATACTTGCCTGACCACGCAAGAACTGAGTCGTTTGATGGTTCACGCGAGATCATGATGTACTTCCAAGCATTGATTGATCCAGACTCAAAGCGATACTTGTCAGAAGATTATATGTTCTGTCAGTGGATGCAAAAGATTGGTGTTGAGACTTGGTTGTGTCCTTGGATGAGATTGCTTCATACTGGTTCGTACACATTTGGTGGTTCATTGGCAGACCTTTCTGAGGTGGGTGCTTCACCCACTGCTGGGGCTGACGTAAAGAGAAACAAGAAAAAGGCGAAAAAGTAATGGAAAAGAATTGGGCAACTTATGGAAAGGAATGGACAACCACAAATGAAGAGGGAAGTGTCGAAGATAGCTATACCCACACCGACGAGTATTATGCTGATATTGACCGTAACCAAGCAATGTGTGGTGACTCTGGGGTTGACGGACGCAATGATTTCGACTATAATCTCTATAAGTTTAATGAAGCTGAGTTAATTAATGAATTTCAAGAGTATGTCGACTCGACTTACTCAGCCCATTACTCGAAGAATAAATTCCAGTCAACTGAGTTTATTATTGACTGCGGACATGGTGAGGGTTTTGCCCTTGGAAATGTTCTTAAATATGTCCAACGATATGGCAACAAGAATGGCTATAATCGTGCGGACTTAATGAAAGTATTACATTATGCGTTGATCGCATTACACAATCACGACTTACAAGAACTGGAGAGATAGATTATGAAAATTAGTGAAAGCACCTTTGAAGTTTTAAAGAACTTCTCAACGATAAATCCATCGTTATCATTTAAGACTGGCAACGTGTTACGAACTGTATCACCCCAGAAGAACATCCTTGCGTCTGCTGTTGTAAGTGAATCATTCCCACAAGACTTTGCCATCTATGAGATGAATCAGTTTCTTGGGTTGACTAGTTTGTTTGAGGATGCTGTCTTTGACTTCGGCTCATCGGCACTAACTGTCAGTGAAGCGTCACAACCAAGTAGTCAATGTCGCTACACATACACTGATCCGTCAATGATAACTTCTCCACCCGAGAAGAATCTTGAGCTGCCTGATCCTGAAGTTCAATTTGATATGACCGCTGCCAACTATAAGAAAGTTGTCAACGCTGCGAATCAACTGTCATTGCCTGAAGTTGTTGTTCGTGGTTCGGACGGCACTGTCTCTTTGGTTGCTACTGATACAAAGAATCCAACTTCTAATGAGTTTGGTCTGTCGGTTGGTAACACTGAAGCTGAGTTTGAGTTCATCTTCAAGACCGAGAATCTGAAGTTTATGTCTGATGATTATAAGGTTAGTGTATCGTCTAAAGGCATCTCCCACTTCCTCGGCTCTGTTATTGAGTATTGGGTTGCTACTGAGGCTGGAAGCAAATACAATGGGTAATGGGAAAGTCTTCCTAGAGATAGGCACGTGTGATTTTGACACGTGTCTTCCTCTCGCTGAAGCAGGTTGGTCTGGATATATGATTGAGGCTGATCCACGTTATGCTGAAATTATGGCTAACAAGACAGCCCAATATGATGTCAAAGTTGATAACATGGCTGTATCGAATAAGAATGGTACAGTTGCGTTCAACCGAAGCATTCAAACCGATGACTGGGCGCGTGGGATTGGTGTTGTGGACGATGCGGATCATTTAGGTGGGCGCATGTTCAGTCGCCCAGATAACGCCCATCTTCTGTTGGATAGGATTGAAGTGCCATGTTGTAGACTGGACACTTATCTCATAGAAAACGAGATTGGTCATATTGACTTCATGAAGATCGACGTTGAGGGGCATGAGTTAAATATCCTCGGCGTGTACAGCTGGAAAGTTAAACCCACATTTGTTAAGATTGAGCATGCGCACATAGATGATAGCCTTATCACAAACATCTTGCATAAGCAAGGTTATATGACATGGGTTGAGTCTGAAGATATTTATGGTGTGATATAATTAAATTGAAATATAACTTTACAATGGAGAAACACAATGAGCAATATTATTTTACCGTCTAGCGATTCAGACAAAGAACGAATCAAAGGTTGTATGGAAGAGATCAGCAACTCATACACACGGATGGAAGCAGAGCGTGAATTCATCAAAGAAGCGATTGAAGCTCTTGCTGATGACGTTGATGTGCCAAAGAAGTACCTGAACAAATTGGCTAAAATCTTCCACAAACAGAATCTAAGCGAGACTGTTGGTGAGATGGAAGATGTTGAGGCATTGTACGAAACGGTGTTGAAGTAATGTTGACGTCTGTGGTTAATGACTTGATCAAACACCTCAAAGAGGGTGTGGTCGAAGTTACTTTTGAGAAGATCAATGATGGGGGTACAAGGGTGATGCCTTGTACTCTCAACCCTGAGATAATCTTAGAGGAGTCTGGCTCTGCTATCACCGTGAGTTCTGTTTCTGGTGGCTCTGCTGACATCCCTGTTTGGGGAATTGATGTTAAGGCGTGGAGATCATTCCGCACCAATACTGTGACTGGATGGAGACCGATCAGTGACTAAATGGATATTTGTCCATAACCCAAAAGCTGCTGGAACCAGTATGCTTGATTGGCTTAGACCGACTGACATGACTGTCTGTGATACAGAGGGTGGTTCGTCTACATATGACGCTCTCTGTGATCATAGCGGTGTTGTTCCTCAACACGGAATAGCATATGAAGCCTCTCGCGTATTGCCAAAGGAAACATTCGACACACGCTATAAGTTTGGCTTTGTCAGAAATCCGTTTGATCGTGAGGTGAGTATATACGCTTCTCAGTGTATCGCTGAATGTAAGTGGGATGTGTCTTTCGCCGACTGGGTTAAGTGGAGATACGATGAAGCTGTAGTGCTGGACGTTGAATCATCAGACTACGACTACCAATGGAACAGAGGCTTTTGCATCAGACCGCAGATCGGCAACTTCATTGATCCTGATGGTAATAGTCTCATGAACTTCATTGGTCGTTATGAGTCTATAAAACAAGACTGGAAAATAGTCGCGGATGCAATTGGTCTGCCCAGTTTCTCCAAACTCGCATATTGGAACTCATCGATGAGGGAGTATGACTATCGGAGTTACTACACTGATGATGTGGTTGATATAGTCACTGAAGCTCATCATCTAGATCTAGTGACATTTAACTATGAGTTTGAGAGAGGCATGGTATCAAGGGACATCAACATCCCCGAAGACCTCAAATTAGACCTGCCAGACACATACAACTTCTACTATCAGTCAGGCGGTAGAGGTGCGGTTGTACCATTTTCCGCTTGACATACCACCTATCTTGTAGTATAATAGATGTATATTGAGGAGAAAACTATATTATGTTGAATGAATTTTTGTATGTTGAGAAGTATCGTCCACAGACCGTGGCTGACACAATCCTACCTGATGCTCTGAAAGAAACATTCCAGACATTTGTTGATAATAAAAATGTTCCAAACTTACTACTCACTGGCACCGCAGGTGTTGGCAAAACGACTATCGCCAAAGCAATGCTTGAAGAGCTGGGTTGTGACTATATCGTAATCAACGGATCCGATGAGGGACGTTTGATTGATACGCTACGCACTAAGATAAAAGGATTCGCCTCGTCTATGTCTTTGGCGGGTGGCAGAAAGTATGTCATCCTAGACGAAGCGGACTATCTTAATGCTGAGACAGTCCAACCAGCTCTTCGCAACTTTATGGAAGAGTATAGCGCCAACTGTGGGTTTATCCTGACATGTAACTTTGTGAACAAGATCATTGCTCCGCTACACTCACGATGTTCTGTCGTTGAGTTCAAGATGGCTGCTTCTGATAAACCTAAACTTGCGGCTCAATTATTCAAGCGTGTCTCTAGTATTCTTGACACTGAGAATGTGGAGTATGATAAGCAGGTGGTCGCTGAGGTTGTGAAGCGCCACTTCCCCGATAACCGCAGAGTCTTGAATGAATTACAGCGTTATGCTGGCACTGGTAAGATTGATTCTGGCATCCTAGTAAACTATGCAGACTTAAACCTGAAAGACTTGATGGCTTCAATGAAAGCAAAAGAGTTCACCAAGGTTCGTAAGTGGGTTGCTCAGAATGTGGATGGCGATACGTCTCAAACATTCCGTAAAATCTACGATACTGCTGGTGAGTATGTTGCGCCGAACAGTGTTCCTCAAGTGGTTGTTACTCTAGCCGACTATCAGTACAAAGCTGCGTTTGCGGCTGATGCTGAGATCAACATGATGGCTATGTTGACTGAGATGATGATTGATTGTGAGTGGAAGTAAATGTTCTCTCCAATCAAACCTACTGCAGCGTTCTTTGATACACTAGGTGATTATGTCTACATGTATCGCAGTCGTACCTTGGGTGCTAGTCCAGCATATGTTGGTAAAGGCACTGGTGGAAGATGTTTAGCCCACCTGAAAGACAAGGGTTATAGTATTGACGATTGCGTCATTGTAGCAAGAAACCTTGAGAAATTTAAACTGGATGAAAAGGATGCTTCGTTTGTCCTTGAGTCTTACTTGATAGCACATTGGTTGCCAGAAGACAACTCCGTCTCTGGTCATTATAAGGATTGTTTTGTTATGGCAGATTTATCTAAATTGTTTGGTTCGTATGTTGACAGCCAGCGTAATATGTTCTCTGAGATCTCGGATCTCGTTCTATCTAACACTGAAGTTTTTACCAATATTGGCTACACCGAGACTCGTGCATCGTCTTACATTATTGAGACTCCTGCGAAAGATAATATATACTTTGGCATTAAGGTTCAAACCAAAGACCCGCAGATCATTTGTTATGTGAAAGCAAATGGTGATAAGTATTTCAAAGCACTTGTTGCTAAGTGTAATGAAGTGCTCAGCGAGTACACGCTTGATTCAAAGTCTAACAAGAATCAAATAAACTTCCAAGTTGAATCGCTTGAAGAAGCGATGGAACTCTGGACATCATTCGCAGGGTAATGTAATGAAAGTTAAAATCGGTAAATATCCTACTTGGCGTTGGTATCATAACTATTTGCATGATTGGTTTGGTTATGCTCCTACTCCAAAGGTTAAAGTGAAGATCCATAACTACGATACGTGGAGCATGGACACTACACTAGCTCATATTATTATCCCTATGCTGAAACAGCTTAAAGACACAAAGCATGGTGTCCCATTGGTCGACGACGAAGATATGGCTGAGGGTGTATATGAGGCTGCATGGAGAAAAGATGCTGATATGGAAAGACGATGGGAGTATGTCATTGGTGAGATGATCTTTGCTTTCGAGTCTAAACTAAATGATTGGGAAGATAAGTATTCTACTGGCGAGATCGATTATGATAGCATTCCAGTTATAGGTAAAGATGGAACCGAGATTGGATACACTTGGGAAAAGGGTGAAGGTCATACTTACAAGTTAGATCTTGAAGGTTTAAAATTAGAACAAGATCGTATTGCAAATGGCTTCATGTTGTTCGGCAAATACTATCAAAGTTTATGGGATTGAAATGAGAATAGAAATTGGTAAAACATATAAGTTAAGCCCTAAAGAGAATGGGTGCTTCTGCACAACAGAGACATATGCTCGTGATGCTGAGATTGTTGTTCTAGAGAGTGTATGGCAAACTGGCTCGATTGAAGTTACTCCGCAGACCGAAGATGAGATTGCTTTGATGAATCTTATAAGTAATGGTGGCGGTGATTGTGATTTAGATCCAGATGCGGTGTTTGAGGAATGGGAAAATATGTCTTGCTTTGAGAGCGTTTCAGAGGTGTTCCTTACTGAAGGATGGTGGGAAGAAGATAATCGAAAGCATATCACCAGTCTATATGAAGCGTCTGGTAATATGGTTATGTTTGACCTTGAAGAGAATGGATATGAATTGTCTGGCAATGAATGCCTTTTGACTGGGACTCTTAATGTGGTGGAAGTATGATACCCAAAATAATACACCAAATATGGTTGGGTGGTGGAAGATTAAGCGCAGAGCAAAAGTATTGGCAATCAACATGGAAGAAGCATAATCCAGAATGGGAATTTATTGTCTGGGATGAGAATGCTCTACGTGTAGCTAGGCTTGATGGGTTTTTGTTCAAGAACTCATATATAGCTGAATATGCGACATCTTTGGCTGAAGTGTCTGATTTGTTGAGATATGAGATACTGTTTAGATATGGTGGAGTTTATACTGATATTGATTATGAATGTCTGAAGCCTATTGATGATCTTATGAGTGGAAAGAGTTTTGTTGCTGGGGCTGAGAGCGATCAATATATGTGTAATGCGTTCATAGCCTCGGCAAAGGGTGGTGTCGAGATGCACGACCTTGTTGAGAGTTGTTATGCCCGACACCAGTACATCAAAGAAACCCAAGCCCAAGCTGACATTGATGATGAAGGATTTGTGTACCCTGCGCAAAAGAAATATGGTACAGTATTTTTCAGCGACATTGCAGGATATGAAAAGGCTGTTCCGCGTGAACTGTTATATCCATATCTCTGGGATGAGATGGATAGAAGGAATGAAGACTTTGCTGAAACATGCCCTGACGCATATGCAGTCCACCATTGGGCATCATCATGGCATCAGGAAGAAGATTATAACGACCACTGCAACAAAACCCCTATAGGATGGAAATATGAATAGTGTGATATATGACTTTGAAACATTAAGTCAAGATATGGTGAATGGTGTTGCTGTTAGCTTGGCTGTTCTCCAGTATGACGATAAGAGATTCCTGAAGAATCCATACACCTATGAAGAGCTACTTGATGACACTCATATGATTAAGTTTGATGTTGCTGAGCAGGTTAAACTTGGACGCAACATCCAGAAGAGCACTTTGGCTTGGTGGAAGAATCAGCCCAAAGAAGCGCAAGCGTTACTAGCTCCATCGCCGCTTGACAAATCAGTCAAAGAGTTGTATAATTGGTTCTGTGCTAAACTTGATGTAGCGCCAGTAAGAAAGGTCTGGACACGAGGCAACTCATTTGATCCTATCTTTCTGCGGACATTACTTGCGCACTCTGGCGAGAAAGATCCGTTTGACTGGTGGTTGATTCGAGATACTCGATCATTCATTGAGGGTTTATCATATGGCTCGCCTCTGAAGAATTCGTTTATACCTGAAGAGTTAGCCGACAAATTCGTGGGTCACGATCCACGCCATGATATTGTTATGGATGTTATGCGCATGCAAAAGCTCATTGACATCGTTGCAGGAGACGAATAATGAAAGACCGTTTTGATTTGGAAGCTGCTATAATGAATTGTTGGAATGTAGTTGATGACACTAAACTCATGGCAGAAATGATTGTCGACACTGATATGTATAAGGGACTTGATCCTAAACACCAAGACCAATTGAGCAATCAATTGACAGGTATAGGCGACTTATATGAGTTGAGGTTCCAGAAATTATGGAACACATTCTTACAGTTCAACAAATTGGATGATTACTCATAATGGCAAAAGCAAATCCGTTCGACTACATCAATGCTATCAACAGTTCCAAGGTCGACTTGATGACTGGTACTGCTAACGACCAACTTGCTGAGAAAGGTTATGATCCATTCTTAACAAACCGTGCGTTGTCATATCATACGGACACAATCGCTCTTGCTAATGAAATGAACACACGCCACTATCTAGATAAGAAGCCGCAGTTTCAGTTTTTTATAAATACTGTTAGACCCAAAAAGCGTTATGCTAAATGGGAAAAGAAGCAGAAAGATAGTGACGTGGCGTGTGTCAAAGAATATTATGGATACAGCGATATTAAAGCCCACCAAGCCCTCACCATTCTTACTGCTGACCAAATCAGTGATATAAAAACAAGAATGGATAAGGGTGGGAAACATGCTGGATAGTCTGGTGGAAGTAGTATTAAAGGATGATGACGATTTTCTGAAGATCCGCGAAACACTCACACGCATTGGCGTGGCTTCACATAAAAACAAAACACTGTATCAATCATGTCATATCTTGCATAAGCAGGGTAAGTATTACATCGTACACTTTAAAGAGCTGTTCGCATTAGACGGCAAGCCAAGTAACTTTGGCATTGAAGATATCGGCAGACGTAATACAATCGCAAATTTACTAGCTGAATGGGGTTTGATTAAGTTAGTGGATGCGGAGAAGAGCAAAGAGCCAATCGCCCCATTAAACCAAATTAAAGTCCTTCCATATAAAGAGAAAGACGAGTGGGCATTGGAAACTAAGTATAACATCGGCAAGAAATTCTAAACACACAAAAGAGTATATTATGAGTAATTATGAAAAAGTTAAAGATTTTATGAACACGTTTGGACAAGAAGTGAAGTCTGATCCCGATTGGGCTGGGGACGATATTGCGGATCTTCGTATTGAGTTGATTGCTGAAGAGCTACAAGAATTGTGTGAGGCTGTTGATCAAAAAGACATGGCTGAGATAGCTGATGCTCTTACTGACCTGTTGTATGTTGTCTATGGTGCTGGCGCTGCATATGGCATTGATCTAGACGCAACATTCAGTGAAGTTCATGAATCAAATATGAGCAAGCTGGGTGAAGATGGCAGTCCTATCTATCGTGAAGACGGTAAAGTATTAAAAGGTCCAAATTACTGGGCACCAAACATGAACAAATTTGTATAGGTTGACGTATGAAACTAAGTAAAAATTTCTCATTGGCTGAATTCACAAAGAGCCAGACAGCAGAACGTAAAGGCATTGACAACACACCAAGCGGTGAACACTTAGAAGCAGCCGTGACATTGTTTGAAAATGTAGTGCAAAAGGTTCGCGATCATTTTGGTCCAACTGTATTGAATAGTGGTTATCGTGGTGAAGAGCTGAACGAAGCAGTTGGCGGCAGTTCAAAGTCACAACACTGTAAAGGTCAGGCAGCAGACATTGAAGTTCCAGGAGTTCCGAACTATGAGCTCGCCACGTGGATTGAAGACAACTGCGACTTTGATCAGCTGATCCTTGAGTTCTATACATCAGGTATCCCCGACTCAGGATGGGTTCATGTATCATATGTGAGTTCAGAAGATAACCGCAAGAGCGTCTTAACAGCCGCTCGCGTAGACGGCAAGACCCACTACAGCGTTGGTCTGACCGAATAACCTGTCCCCTCCTGCTCGCTCTACTCGGGCGAGCAGGCTCTCTAAGTTGTTGATTTTACAGCATATACAAAAAAGTTCTTAAAACTCTCCTCTTATTCCAAATCGGTATAAGAAAGTGGTTGTCGCCAGCCCAAAATAGCGGTATAATGGCTTCCTAAATTGATGAGAGAGAAACCCTATGACTGTTATGAATATCACGCCTGAAGTAATGATTCTTAAAAATGACGATGCTAAGTTCGAAACTGTCGTTGCTATTAAGTTTGGAAACAAGCTGATTCAGCAGTCGTTTATCTCTGATACGGTTGATGGAATGGTCAGTATTCTAACTGATCTTGTTCCAGATATAGCCGAGCATTTTAACCTAAAGTTAGTGGTAGAGGAGAATTTACTATGAATACAAGACCAGTCACTGCCGCCAAAGCTCCTGAACTGGAGGCTCGTATAGCGAAAGCTATTCAAGAAAACACCTGCCCTCACACAACTGATGCTGACATCAGATACTTTGAAACCGAAGAATACAACGAAAGAACTAAAAGTTATAACGATTATTCCAAATCGGTATAAGAAACCTCAAAATAGTTGTTGTCTTCCCCTGACATATGCCGTATAATGGGTTCTTAAATAAATGAATGAGAGAATATTATGCCTGTTTTAAGATTTCTGTTTCAATTTGCCATTATCATCGCTGTTGCTGTATTATCACTACAATACCTATAGGATTATATTATGAGTAAAGTTACTTCTGCTATCGCGTCTATTATGACTATTGATAATACATCTGACTTGAATGCTATTATTGATGCTGTCAAATTAAAGCAAAAATCTCTTCGTAAAGCCAAATCTGTAGTCATCAAGTCTGCGCTCGGTGAGGGTTCTAAAGTCTTCATCCCTAGTGAGAGTATGAACGCTGTTGTTGTTAAAGTTAATAGAACCAAAGCCATCGTTGAGACTGCTGCTGGTCAGCGCTGGAACGTCCCTTTGACTATGCTTGCAAAAGCGTAGTCTCCATCCCCTTTCTTTTATTATTGAGGTCTACTATGAATATTAATATCCCCACTACTGAAGAAAAAGCAATTGCCCGAAATGCCGTGGAAGCTCTGTATGCTGAGTTGAAAGAAGATGACAGTCCCGCTTATGCTGCTGGCTACTTGGTGGGTATGCTGATCAGCATTGCTGCCGATTATCCTGATGTCGTTGAGACTGTTATCCGCCACACTGAGCATGCCCGTGATTTAAATGAGGCTAAACTGAGTGAAGCTGTATGATGTATGTTGAAACTGTAGGATGTCACAGGAACAAAGATCACGTCGAGTTGTATCTATATCTTATGGCTAGGAAGCTGAAGATCAATCGCCTGAGTCGACCTGTGACTGTGCACTTCAAAGGCACTTTAGATAATGATGCTCAAGGACTCTGTGTCGGCGATAAGAAAGAAGTTGACATCAGTATCGCCACAAAGGATCAACCATTTATGATGCAGATGCAAGCACTGGCTCATGAGATGGTTCACGCTAAACAGTTTCTTCGTGGGGAGTTATCCTCGACTGGCGTGTGGAAGTGGAAAGGTCGAAACGCTAACAACTTCCAGTATAAAAATCAGCCATGGGAAAAGGAAGCATATCGCTTGGAGCGAGAATTGTTTCTTGATTGCTGGCCATGGGCGCTGGAACTTAATGAACTTAATCGGTATAAGAAAATAGCTGAGGTAGAATAGATGAATGCTCTTCAATTAGGTTTAGGTTTGTTCATAATGTATGGTGCTGTCGGTTCGTTGGAAACTGGAGAGATAAGTTTCGGACATGGTGCGATACTAGGAATGCTAGGATGTGTGTTAGCTCTGGACGCTGCTTTAAAGGTTAATTTCGCCCAGAGGGATTAAAATGCATATGATGTAGTGTGTTAACGTGTCGATTGAGATTCCCATATTATAAATATAATTCGATAAAGGTAAAATATCGTAAAATAATAAAAAAAAATGGGATTCAATATCATGCGCAAGGCTGCACTTATATTGTTGTGTCTGACATTCTTCTCATCGGCTTATGCCCAAGACGACGAGACTAACGACCAAAACGGAGACCTGAATACAAATACTCAGGACTCAACTGTCAACTCAAATAATACAACAACATCAAATAGCCAGACTACGCAAAACGTTGGCGCTGGCGCTGGTTCGCCTACTCCACCACCAACCGCAATATCCCCATCATTGATGTCGTCAGGTAATGACACCTGCCTCAAGAGCAAAAGCGTTGCGCTCCAGATGGATATTCTCGGTCTTAGTGGTGGTGGATACAAACAAGATGAAGAATGTAATAGACGAAAAGATGCGAAAGTATTAAAGGATCTGGGTATGTCGATCGCCGCAGTTGCGCGAATGTGTCAGAATCTAGAGAACTGGAAAGCAATGTTTTCAGCAGGGACACCATGTCCTGTCTTGGTGAACGGAAAGATGATCTTCGGTAAGAATGCACTGATCGCTATGAAAAGGCGACCAGAACTATACATTCCTGACTATAATGAAAAGACTAAGTTTGGTAAATTAAAAAACCAAGAAACATATAACTCTTTACTCGGGATAGGAGTAACAATAGATGAAGAAGAAACTATTGATGGTGGCGGTCTTAGCGTGTCTGAGCGTTTCCGCACAAAGTCAGATTGATTTAGACCAACTGGTTACTGCCAGTGGTAGTATCGTAACAACATTTGATCAGGGTATTCAGTATGTGGGTGGTGTCACTACTGCCACAGTCAATGGACAGATTGTAGGAGTAGGTACTGCTTCTGAATCGCATTTAACATATGGACAAGCAGATGCGTATAATGCTGCCTTGGACGCCACACAGCAAGCAGTATACACTATGTCAGTTCAGGAGTATGTGGACGTTGCTCGCCAAGACGCGGCAGCGGATTTCGGTGTTGCTGTTGATTCATATATTGGGGCATCTAGTGTATTGATTCAAGCTGTTACGGTAAATGAGATGGCAAACGATGCTGAACAAAGCGGTGATGCTGTACAGGCTCAAAATGTACAATCATACATTGCAACAAACAATGTAACAATAACTGACACTCATGTTGATGTATATAACGACTCACTTGATGCTGTTGAAGAATCTGGTCAGAAATTCGCTGCGTTTGTTGCGGTTGCCAATAACGGTGAGATTATGTCACAGATGGAAAGTGAAGTGGCGGCTGCTGGCGAAGACTTCCTGAATGCTGATTCTCTCATGTTCGTAGCGGCAGCTGAAGGTCCAACTGCAGTAACACTCTTCAACACAACTTCGATGTTTATCTCATTCGATCTTGGAATGGGATATATCGACTCTGCTCAAATATATGGCGATGGTGTGAATTCTGAGTTTTATCAGACTGGACCAACTGGCGGTGATCCTTGCTTCTTCGATCCGATGGGTATGGAGTGTAATGGTGGGATGGATGCTCCGTTGGTAAACCCAGAACCATGATAATAGGAAAGTAGAGCTATGGAAAATATGGAGTTAGATGTAGGTGGCACTAAGATAAAAGGTGTCTGGATTGCTGTTCTTATGAGTTTCGCAACAACAATCGGTGGTGGTATTTGGACAGCATCTGAGTTCTTCTCCCGCATTGAAGCGGTTGAAGACCTTGGAGTAACTGTTCCGCTATTCATCGAAAACACTGGTAATGACCTTTCTGATTTCAAATCCAGAGTGGCTGTCATTGAGGAAGAACTCAAAGTAAGCGACATTGATAATCTACAAGGTAAGTTAGTCGAGTTGGGCACAAACCTTAAAACGATTATGGATCGTCAACAAGAGTTGGTTGCTCTCCAAGAGCGAGTGGTTGAGGTTGAGAAGCTGGTTAAGGACATGCAAGTGACCGTGACCAAAGCCGAGATAGCCACAGAAAAGAGTGATGAAGTCAATAAGAAGTTAGATCGGATTCAAAAGGAAGTCGATAACCTTTGGGACGGCATGGACTACTTAGCCAACCCTATGGGTGGGTCGATTAAATAGGTTACTTTTTAACCGAATCAAGGGACTTTCGAGTCCCTTTTTTTATGCCTGAAATACCAATTATTACCTAAAATTAATCAAAATAATGCTTGCCTTCGGCGTTCGGATATGGTATAATGTCTGTTCTGAAATTGAGGAGTTCCTATGTCATTTGCCCCGATAACCACTTACTTCGACCAAGACGCTACCATCCTCGGAGCGTTTGTTGAGAAAGACTTCGATAACCTGTTCGAGTTCACTGTGAATGATGAAGAGATCAGCGCATTCAACCCTGAAGAATATCCTCATAAGGTTTATGTAACGAGCAATCCGCTCGCTGGTATGCACGCTTGGAGATACGCTCGCGTGTTGAAGACTGTCGCCTATATCGTCACTGACGAGGACGAGAACGGCGATCCCGTTGTTGAGAAGTGGGACATTAAAAGACACCAACTTTATGTAAATAATTCAAAATAGTTGTTGACTTTAGGTTGTCAATAGTGTATAATGTGTTTTTGAGATAGGAGTTTGACATGAGTATTGAGAATAAGACTACCGCTGAATTGGCTGAGTTGTTGGGTTTTGAGGTTGATGCCTTGACGCTGAAGCCGTTTGCTGATACTGAAGTTCCTAGTGTTGGTAAAGAGATCCTCTTCAGCGGTTATGAGATATACACCCACTCTGAGCTGGTGAATATCTATAATGAAAACATGCGCGTCCTTGAGATGGCATATAAGGCTGAAGCCAGTATGGTATAAATCCCTTGCCTTTTGTCTTCCGTTGATGTATAATTATATTTGAATTGATTGAGAGAGACCTATATTATGAATAAATTATTAGAAGAATTCCTTATCCGTGAAAATGCCTTTCGCTCACTCTGGGGCGAAGCACCTATTGAACTCCCTCTTACAGAAGATGCTGCGGCTGAGTTGATGAATATCATCACTTCTAAACTTGAGCCTGAAGTCCTGCATATGGACGGTGAACGCTCTCGCTCTGAAGCTGCTGCGGTAGCGAAAGACCTGAAAGAAGTGTATGCCATAATCGCTAATCGAAACGCGACAGCACTTTGATCGACTATACCAAAAAGAAGAACTGGGACAGCCTGACTAGCCTGAACACTAGAATCGTCAATGATTATAACTCTAAGAAGACGAAAGAAAAGGTTGTGTTATTTGACGGTATTCAAGTTGTGACAAATAAGTTTGTGTATGGGTTGGTTGACGGTGAGTTGTCGAAGAGCGAAGTCAATGTGGTCAAAGAGGTTGTAGTCAAGAAGCCTAAACCTAAAGTGAAAGCCAAGCCTAAAGCCAAGCCTAAAGCCAAACCTAAATCTAAGAGGATCTCCAAATGAAAATGATTATTGATACTCAGCATACAGAAAACTACGGTGCTCACGATTGGGATGGTACAGGTGAATGTCCGCAGTACTGGAAGAATAAGGGTGGTGCTGTCTATGTGGTAGAGAATCTGAGTTCGGCTCAAGTTTCTAAAATCCGCAAGGATGGTATTCCTACGTTATCGAAATTGATCGAGCGTAGTGATGAGTTCTCTGAGGAGTTCATTCTCGACTTTACTTTTGTCGATGATGTTGCTACGCCTTGGGACGACTATGATCAACCTTGGATTCTCAAGTACGAGAATGGCAACTGGATTGCTACTCGTACAGCTCACTACTGGGCAAAGCCATCAGTGGAAAGCTACACTATGACTGCTGAGGGTGGTCGTGCAAATTATAGTTCTTTTGTATTAGGAGAAGACGCAGAATGTTTAAACACGTATGAACCTCCAAGATATGACCAATCTCAATATACACTTGTCGCGAAAGGATACTAATATGACTCCCAAAACGATTGTATTGGTTACTGGTGGATTTGACCCGCTACATTCTGGACATATCAAATATCTGGAGAGTGCTGGTGAGGATAACTATCTTGTTGTCGGTCTGAACTCTGATGATTGGTTGGCTCGCAAGAAAGGCAAGGCGTTCATGCCGTTCGAGGAGAGAGCTTCTGTGTTAGCTGCTCTTCGCTGCGTTGATAATGTTATCTCGTTTGACGATTCTGACGGCACTGCCAATGATGCTATCGCACATCTTCTTGATGACGGCGCAATTGCGGTTCATTATGTTAATGGGGGTGATCGTGACAAACATGAAACACCTGAGTGGACAAGATACAGCCACGACCCAAAGGTTACGTTTCAATGGGGCGTGGGAGGTTCTGATAAAAAGAACTCCAGCAGCTGGATTCTTAATGATTGGGATGCGCAGAAAGCTACTGAGCGACCTTGGGGATCTTGGCGAGTGTATTCTGACAAACAAACAATCAAGGTCAAAGAACTTATCATTGAGCCATTCAAGAGCTTGAGTGACCAACGCCATGAATTTCGGTCTGAGCATTGGTACGTTTTGAGCGGCAAGATATATATGGAGACACAGGACGCTACGAAGAAAGATGGTGTAGTGCTTCTTCCAAACGACAGATACATTATTAATCGGAATGTATGGCATAAAGCAACAAACATTGATTCTGAACCCGCACATGTACTAGAAGTTCAATATGGAACTCGCTGTGTAGAAGAAGATATTGAGCGGAGAAATACATGATCACATCAACAGTTAAGAGGTATTGAGTATGGAAACATTAGTGACTAGCTTACTGATCATAACAGTGTGTGTGTTGTGTGTAGGGTTTTTGTATTGTTTGTATCTTCTCGAGAAAGAAAAGACCGCCGCACGACTGGCTGGACAAGCCCGTGCTAGAAAACGCGATGCTGAATTGATGGCTAAGTTTAAAGCAAGCATTAAGGAGCCAAACCGCGATGAGCAATAAATTAGAAAAGTTGTTTGACCGACTCCGTGAAGACGGTTGGTATTGTGGATGGGCAGAGCCTTGTTGTCAATCTTGTGCTTGGGACTGTTTACCGTTCGAGCATGAGGTTGGTCCATTCAAAGGTGAAGATGTTGATTTCAGCAAGTGCTTATTCAATCACGAGCAAGACTGTGAGAATGAAGAGTGGTGTGAAGGTTTGTCTGAGGACGAGATTGACGAGTATGAGTATGAGGGTAAAGGTACAATGGAAACATATTCTTCTGATGAGATGAACAACTCATCATTCTGTTTTGGTGCTGATAAGAAAGGCATTAAGAACTTGAAAGAGATTCTTCCTATCATTGAAGAGATGGGATGTACTTATCGTTGGAATAAAAAGGGTGATCAAAGAATCAGTATAGACTGGGGTGATGAATGAGTGAAGAAAAAGTTGCGAAATTAGTAAAGAATTGTATCGAAACACCAGACGGTACTGTGTTATACTCTCGTAGTCGCCATGATTATAAGACGCATTTAGATGCTAATGGTAAAACATATATGATCGATGGTGGTCTTGACTATGTGAGATGTTCTGCTCATGGCGATGAGATTCATCATTGCGTCTGGGATGACGAGCCGTTTGACAAGGTGCGTAAAGCAGTCGAATGGGGCACTTATGGAATCAATGGTGATCAGCCTTTGAAGTGGGTGAAACTGTGTGATATGGAAACTGCTCATATCAACGCTGTGTTGAAGGAATGCAATTTGATAGGGAAATCTTATGCTAGAGCATTTAGATTAGAACTTGAACAAAGAGCAATTAGAGAAGAAGTCTCTTTTGTTACATCAAATAATTGATCAGGAGATATAATGTTTAAACTTGAAAGTAAGAAAAACTTCGTAACAGGTATCCTCGGCTTAATCGGCGCTAGTATCTTTTATCATTGCATGACCAACCCTGCTGATCCTGATATTGTGGAGAGGCTTCACTTCGGACAAACATTGATCTTAGTGTTCATCTCTCTGTACTTTGTCCGCGACGGAATTGGAGATGCTTGGAGAAAGTAGTTGACAGTCGGTGTTGCATGTAGTATAATAACAACTCAATAACGATAAGGTAATAATGTAATGCACGCTACTAACGATAAGGTCATTTTAACTGACTGTGATGGAGTGCTCCTTGATTGGGAATATTCATTCAGCTCTTGGATGGATTCAAAAGGATATGAGCCTGTAGACGGATATAGAGATATCTATAATGTCAATGAGCGATACATGCTGACACGTGCTGAGTCTAAGCCGATGGTCAGACACTTCAATGAGAGTGCTTGGATGGAAGACATCCCGCCTCTCAGAGACGCAGTTAAGTATGTCCGCAAGCTACATGAAGAACACGGCTATGTGTTTCACTGTATCACTTCTATGACATCGGATCATAAAGCCCAAATGCTGAGGCAGAAGAATCTTGACGATGTTTTTGGTAAAGGCATCTTTGTTGTCTTGAACTGTCTCGACTGCGGCGCTGATAAGGATGAAGCGTTGTTACAGTACAGAGACTCTGAGTGTTGGTGGATCGAAGATAAGCCTGCCAATGCTGAGCTAGGTGATCGGTTTGGGTTGAAGAGTATTTTGGTTGACCACAGGTACAATAAAGAGTATAATGGAACCAGAGCCAAGAACTGGCGTGATATTTACTATATGATAATAGGAGAGTGAGATGGAATTTAAGGTTGGTAAGACATACAGTGTTTCCCCGATGTATAAAAAATGTTTTGTTGAGACTGAGACATTCGTCCACTGCGATGATCCTGAGCAAAAAATGATCGTGAGTATATTGTGGCGCAACGGAACAGTCAATGTTATCCCGCAAAATGCGGATGAAGTTGATGCGTTGGAATCAGCACTATATGCTGAAGATGATGATGAGTTTGAGCCATATTCCTTTGAGGAATTTGAATTCGGTTCTACTTGGGATGGGGTTTCAGTGGACATTGATTTTGTCGGCGGTGATCTTACTAAGGAACAGCAGGAAACTCTTGAAGAGGGCTATAATGATGAAGGGTTTTTCTTCCTTGAGGGAGAGGGTTATGATAGCGAGGAATCAAATGTTATTATGATTGGCGAACTTGAAATTACAGAAGTCGAGGCTATTGACGCTTAATGTATTTCTATACCCATGCCCATGTGAGAGGCAACAATGTCAACATCCGTGGCTATCAGGACGGCAGACGCTTTGTCCACAAAGTTGAGTACAACCCAAAGTTGTATGTGCCGTCACCCAACCCCACTAAGTGGACAACACTAGAGGGCGACTATGTAGACGAGGTTGCGCTTGGTGACATCCGCGAGGCTGCACAGTTTGTCCAGAAATACGAGGGTGTTTCTAACTTCAAGACATATGGTTCCACTAAGTGGGCGCATGTCTGCATCAACGAGCGGTTCGGTAATGATTATGATACGGACACTATCCGTGTCGCCAACATTGATATTGAGGTTGCTTCTGAAGATGGCTTCCCGCTTCCTGAGTTAGCAAACCAAGAAGTGACTGCAATCACCGTCTCTTTGACGAGGAACGGCAAGCGTCAATACTATGTTATGGGTGTTGGCGAGTATGATGACAGTGAGCGTGATGATGTGAAGTATGTTAATTGCATCAACGAGAAACGTTTGTTATCTGCGTTTGTCGCTTTGTGGCAGAGACTCGATCCAGATATCGTAACTGGTTGGAACATTGAAGGGTTTGATATTCCATATCTTGTGAATCGTATTGGTAAGCTGTTTGATGATAAGTTTGTTAAGCGGCTCTCTCCATATGGCTGGATCAAAGAGCGTACCATCAAGAACTTTAATCGTGAAGATACGATCTATGAGCTGACTGGTATAGCCACGCTGGATTATCTCCAACTCTACAAAAAGTTTACATACTCGCAACAGGAGTCTTATCGACTTGATCACATTGCTTCTGTAGAGCTTGGTGAGCGCAAGATTGATTACTCCGAGTTTGATAACCTCAATCAACTACATAAGCAAGATTATAAAAAGTTTATTGATTATAATATCAAAGATGTTGAGATTGTTGATAGGCTCGAAGATAAGATGAAGCTGATCGAGGGTGCTCTGGCTATTGCTTATGACGCCAAGGTAAACTACAATGATGTGTTCACTCAAGTAACAATGTGGGATACGTTGATCCACAACTACTTGATGAGCAAGAATATTGTCATTCCTCCAAAGGAACAGACATTTAAGAACGAACAATTTGCAGGAGCTTATGTTAAGGATCCGCAGGTTGGTATGCATAACTGGGTTATGAGTTTCGATTTGAACTCACTATATCCTCACTTGATCATGCAATACAACATCTCTCCCGAGACGTTTGTTGAAGATGATTGGTTGACTGATGTGTCAATAGAGGATATAATTGATCGTAAGGTTGAGACCCATGAAGAGTATTCGATGGCTGGTAATGGTCGCTACTTCCGAAAGGATAAGCAGGGGTTTCTGCCTGAGATGATGGAAAAGATGTATAATGAGCGCAAAGGCTACAAGAAGAAAATGCTTGAAGCCGAAGCGGAACTTGAATTAGTAAACAAAAGGTTGTTACAATTATGAAGAAAGGTGATGTAGTATCTCTAGTAACTTTGACTGGAGAGTTTGTGGGTAAGTATGAAGATCGAAGCCCAACAGGTGTTAAGATCAAAGACCCACGCATGTTAATCCACGGTGAGCAAGGTATGGGATTTGCCCATGGTGTCTGCGCTACTGGTCAGAAAGACGTGAAAGAAGTTGAATTCTTCAGCGGTGGTGTGGTGTTCATGACTCCAAGTAATGCTGATATTGAGAAAGCGTATCTTAGCGCCACAAGTGGAATTATCCTTTAATGATCGATACTATGAGTAAGGCTGATCTCCTTGATCGAAAGAAGCAACTTGTCAAAGATATAAGTAAGTACAAGAACCTGCAGCTTGCGAAAAAGGTTCAGCTGAACTCAGCGTATGGTGCAGTTGGTAATAAATACTTCCGCTTCTTCGATGTGAGGAAAGCGGAAGCTATTACGCTGTCAGGGCAACTATCCATTAAATGGATCGAAAGGAGAGTTAATGAGTATCTCAACACTATCTTGGATACAAGCGAAGTTGACTATGTTATTGCATCGGACACAGATTCAATTTATGTCAATCTCGATGCACTTGTACGCAAATGCTTTAAAGAGGGAAGTGACCCTGTCAAAGTTGTCAATTTCTTGGACAAGGTTGCAACTGAGAAGCTGGAACCTTTTATTGATAAGAGTTATGAGGAACTGGCACAGCTAATGAATGCCCACTCGCAGAAGATGTTTATGAAGCGAGAGGCGATAGCTGATAAAGGTATCTGGACTGCCAAGAAGCGTTATATGCTCAATGTGTATGACAATGAGGGTGTTCGGTATGCCGAGCCAAAGCTGAAGATGATGGGTATCGAGACTGTTAAGTCTTCGACTCCAGCTGTTTGCCGTGATGCTCTGAAGAAAGCAATCAATATTATCATGAACAAAAGTGAGCAGGATGCCCAAGATTATATTGCTGAATTCCGCAAACAGTTCAACAACTTCTCTTTCGAGGAGATTGCGTTTCCGCGTGGAATATCTGATCTAAATAAATATGTCGTCGAGGGTACTAGTCTAACAATCCCTAAAGGGTGTCCGATCCATGTTCGCGGTGGGTTGGTGTATAACCATGCGTTGCGTGCTGAGAAACTCACCAAAAAGTATGAGCTGGTTAAGGATGGCGAGAAGATCAAATTTTGTTATCTCAAGATGCCTAATCCGATGCAGCAAAATGTATTTAGTGTGATGACTACACTGCCAAGCGAGTTTAACTTGGATTCCTACATAGACCGTGATACCCAGTTCCAGAAAGCGTTTCTAGATCCGCTGATTGCGATACTTGATTCTGTTAACTGGAGCACAGAAAAGAAGAGTTCATTAGAAAGTTTTTTTGGATAGGAGAGTAACGTTGAATTTAGATGACTTTGATACATTCGCGCACAGGCTATACGCTGATGCTATGGCAGAACGGTTTGATTGGGGTGAGGAGAAAGTTCCATTCTCGGAATGGTATAGTCAAAATGTAGACTTCCTGATGACAGAATATAAAGACACAAGAGGTACATCCAAATGAGTGATTTCGATTTTGGCTTCACAGCCGTCTCCGAAGATGAGTTAGACGCTGTCCAAAAAGCACAGTCCGATTTAACTGATCTGAATCATACCGCAGAAGATGCTCAAGAGAAATTAAACAAGCTATACAATCACTTCAAACCTCTACTGAATAATCTTCAGAAGAACCCAGAGAAAGATTATATATATTGGCCAAACAGAACCGCCAAGCTGGAAGAGTTTAGCGACCTGATAGACAAGATATATAATAGCTAATAATGCTTGTCTTTTGATCTACTTTGATATATAATATACATTATGATTATAATTGATAACTTCATTAAAGACCCACGTCTCTTGGCTGAGATCCAAAGCGACTCGAACTGGCAAGGTACATTACCTTATAGCTGGTTTGATAGTTGCGGATCTCCGCCAAGTAATGTCTGGGAAAGAGTAACAGCAATGATATGGTCTACTGTCGGTAAGGACTTCGGTGAAGTCCCTGATAGTTTCGACGGTGTCGAGTACTGGAGCAACATAATGTCCGTGGGCGGAAGACAGCAAGATCTCCCATGGCATTTTGATAAGGACGAAGCGCATTGTGCTGCCACTGGTGAGTTAATATCGCCATATGTCGGCTCTGTGTATTATGCGCACACTGGATTGCCAGATGAAGGATATCTGGAAATGAAGAGAGGAGATGGTGAGGGTGATGTTGAGCGTATTCAACCAGTCTCTAACCGTCTCGTTATATTTGATTCAGCAAAGGTACATCGTGTGACACCTGTAACTGGTGGTATGCGTAGATGCTTTGCTACGAATATTTGGATAACTAAACCGAGTGAGGAAAATTTTAGATGAGTTTTTTAACTGATATGGTAAAAGGGATTGACAATACGTCTCTCCTTAATGATGGAGCAAATAGCTCCGAGTTCTCAGGTTCTATTGATACAGGTTCATATATTCTGAACGCTGCTATCTCTGGGAGTCTGTATGGCGGTGTGCCCAATAATAAGATCAGCGCATTTGCTGGTGAGTCTGCTACAGGTAAAACATTCTTTGTTTTGGGTGTACTCAAGCAGTTTCTCACAGACAATCCAGAGGGTGGTGTTATTTACTTTGACACTGAGGCTGCTGTAACTAAACAGATGATGGAAGAACGTGGTATTGACACTAAGCGTGTTATTATCTCTGAGCCATGTTCTATTGAAGAGTTCCGCACAAACGCAACTCGTATTCTAACCACATACATTGAGAAAGGTAAAGATGCTCCCCCAATGATGATGGTTCTTGATTCGCTTGGTATGTTATCCTCTAACAAAGAGTTGGCTGATACTGAAGCTGGTAGCGACAAGCGTGATATGACTAAAGCGCAGTTGTTGCGTGGTACATTCCGAGTATTGTCTCTGAAGTTGGCTAAAGCTAATGTTCCATTGCTTGTAACTAACCACGTCTATGATGTTGTTGGCGCTTATGTTCCTACCAAAGAGATCTCTGGTGGTTCTGGTCTAAAGTATGCTGCGTCTTCTATTGTTATGTTAGGCAAGAAGAAAGATAAAGAGGGTACTGATGTAGTTGGTAACATTATCAGAGCTACAATGCATAAGTCTCGCTTCACTAAAGAGCAGAAAAAGATTGAAGTTAAGTTATCGTATGATAAAGGTCTTGATCGGTATTATGGTTTGCTTGATCTAGCTGAGAAGTATGACATCATTAAGAAAGTTTCTACTCGTTATGAGTTACCTGATGGTCGTAAGGTGTTTGGTAAGGCAATAAATTCTAATCCTACTGAGTATTACACTCCTGAGATTATGGAACAGCTTGAAGTCGCTGCCGCCAAAGAGTTTAAATATGGACAGGTCGGTGTTGAAGAAGCTGCTGCATTAGAGGAGCTAGAAAATGACAGTTAAGTATAAGCTGCTCGAATCAGGTCAGTTTGCGGTAGAAATTCTGGAGGGTGAGTTAGAAGGACTCACCTACCAGTATGATTCGGTCAAGATTAATGAAGATGGAGCCGAGGTCGGTCTTGACTACAACATCTTAGACGTGACAGGTGAAAAAGTCGATGGTGACGTGTTGGAACTTGACCTCTACAGCGAGTCGAATGAAGAAATATTGGGCGATATTCTTGTAGATATTATCGAGACCAAATTGAAAGAGATGAATAAGGAGGTCGACAATGGCAGTTAATTATAAGTTAGTCGAAAGCGAGGGTGAAGGATATCACTCAGATCATTGGGCTATCCAGATATTGGAGGGTGAGTGTGAGGGACTCACCTACCAGTATGATACTGTCCAATTCAATGAAGTAGATGGACAAGGTGTGTTAGACTTCCAAACTATTTCTATTGAAAACCCCAAAGAAAATGACTTGACTTCTGAGTCGGTTGTTGGTATAATGGGTGATATACTAATAGATATTATCGAAACGCAATTGAGAGAGATAGAGAATGGCGACGGAAACACTGATACTGAGACATCTGCTGAATGATGAAATATATGCTAGGAGAACACTCCCCTATCTAAAGCCCGAGTATTTTGCCAGCCGTGTTGAGAAAACGGTATATGAGCAAATTGATAATTTTATTAATAAATACAATTCGCTTCCCACCAAAGAAGCATTGGTGATTGAGCTTGATACAAAGAACAATCTTTCAGACAGCGAGTTCGCAGAGTGTGGTGAGTTAGTTTCATCACTCTCTGTTGAACAAGCCGAAGATTCAGACTGGCTTATTGCGACAACCGAGAAGTTTTGTCAAGAGAAAGCAGTCTACAATGCTATCATGGAGTCTATCAATATACTCGATGAAGACGGGACTAGTAAAGATGTTCGTGATAAGGGAGCAATACCAGACTTATTATCAACGGCTCTGAGTGTTTCGTTTGATCCTAACATCGGTCACGACTTTGTTGAAGATGCTGATGAGCGGTTTGATTTCTATCATCGCAAGGAAGAACGTGTTCCTTTTGATCTAGAGTATATGAACAAGATTACTGGGGGCGGTTTGCCTCGCAAGTCTTTGAATATATTGATGGCTGGTACTGGCGCTGGTAAGTCTTTGGCTATGTGTCACATGGGTGCGGCTAACCTTATGGATGGCAAGAACGTTTTGTATATCACTATGGAGATGGCTGAGGAAAAGATCGCAGAACGTATTGATGCGAATCTACTCAATGTTACACTCGATAATCTCAAGTCCTTGTCTAAGGATATGTACAAGAAGAAGATCGAGCGTGTTAAAGGTAAGACGGCAGGCAAGTTAATCATTAAAGAATATCCTACTGCATCGGGTGGTGTTGGTCACTTCCGTCACCTACTGAATGAGATGAAGCTGAAGAAGTCATTTATTCCTGACATCATCTATATTGATTATCTGAATATCTGTTCATCTTCAAGGATGAAAGCTGGGTCTAATGTCAATTCATATACATTGATCAAGGCTATTGCCGAAGAGCTGCGTGGGTTGGCTGTAGAACAGAACGTGCCGATTGTATCTGCTACACAGGTAACACGAAGCGGTTATGGCAGCAGCGACATTGAGCTGACCGATACATCTGAATCGTTTGGTCTACCTGCTACAGCTGACTTCATGGCGGCATTGATTGTGACCGAAGAGCTTGACGAGATGAATCAGATAATGATCAAGCAGTTGAAGAATCGTTATGGTGATCCGAGTACCAATAAGAGGTTCATGGTTGGTATTGATAGAGCTAAGATGCGGTTGTATGATGTTGAGCAGACAGCGCAAGAAGACGTTACTGATACTGGTCCAACCTTTGACAAGACAGGCTTCGGCTCTCGCGCCAAGGAAGATGACCAAATGAAATGGGCTACTAAGACCCAAGGTCGTAAGAACTTCAGCGGCTTTAATATGTAATTGGTGATGTGCGGGAGACTCTCTCTCTCTCACTCTCACTCGCGCACACCACCATGACCTGAGCATGTCATTAAAATGCTCATTTTTACATTGCCTTTGGATTATAAATAGGTTATAATATCCATTATTGTATCCATTAAAGGCTGGCTATGTACAAGTTTAACGAATACCTTATCGAATCAACCAAACTTTGGTTAGGGTTTGAGCACCTACCAACAGCAATGAACCCTGAGCTGAAGAGATTCATTACTCGTCTTAAGAAACATGCTGACGACGATGTTATCTACATTGAACCAAAGTATGACTTCAAGAAAGCGAGCACACAGCTCGTCATCAAGGTTACAGACAAGCAGCTTATCCCTAAACTTGCTGTGAACAAAGACTTGGTTGGTTATGGGTTTATTAAAAAGGGTGAAAAGTTTGTTTCCTCTAAGCTCGTTAATATCGCTCTTGTTCCATCTGGTGGTATGCGTGGCAGTGGTCGTCTCCCCAAGAAAGGTGAGAAAGTAGCTAACCCATCAACTGCTGAGCAAGAGGCAGGAACGATTGCTTATTTTGAGACCGCATTTAAAGGTAAGAAGCTGACACTGAAGCAGGTGTCTGAAAAGGTTGGATTTGATTTCAGTCCAGAGTGGATGCATAACTTCGAGCAACAGTACATCGCATTCTCCAAGAACTTCGGCAACTTCCCTAAACACAAGATATACTTAGACTCTGAAAAGAATGATTCTAATGTATTATTTAATCTAGCGAAACGATTTGGTTTAAAAGACTTAAAAGATAACTGGAACCCTGCTGACATCTGGATTATGTCAATCAACAAAGCGCAGGTAATTAAGCAGACCAAAGACGTTACATCACTACATGAATTCAATGCTTGGCTCGCTGATAAGTACGAGAGCAAAGAGATTCTTGGAGTATCGCTCAAGAAGATCTCAAAGAACAAGACAGCTAAAGTCGAAACTGTTTCTACATCTGACATACCAGATGTTGACTTGACACCAATGCGTGTCTTGTTTGACCCATTCCAAAAGAACTTCATCTTCGAGACCCAAGGCAATATAAGCAATTTCCAGTTGCGTGTTGGGTATAAAGCAGGTACAATCTCTAAGGTCGGAGATATCCGTGTGTATCTTGAGGGCAGACAAAAGGGTGCTGATGTTCAATTGGGTTCTGTATCTGCGCAACTATTCCCTGAACTGGCTGCTCAGAATGGATTTGATCTAAAGTCTGATAAGACTAAGATTATGAACAATCCTATGAAATACCTAAATACAACGTTGCCTAAACTATTGAAGAAGTCATTTGTAATTGATAAGGTTTCCCCTTTCCCGACATCTGAAGTGCAATTGAAGGCTGGTGCTTGGTTAACATACTATCTCGAGATCCTAGCAGAAAGCGATCCAGATATACTGAAGAGTTGTTATTACTCGGCTATAAAGAAAAACGACTTTTCGTCAATACACTGTAAGGTTTATTAATAGATGAAATCTTTTATACAGTTTAATGAGTCAGCAAGTATCAAATGGAAGAAAGTTCCAGATGGATATGGTGCAGGCAACAAGAAAGTATTCAAACACGTTTCCCCAGATGGTAAGTATGAGATCCGTCTATCTGGTATGGATTCTATGAGAAAGAACAAAGATGGTAGTCAGAAAGTAATGCCTACATTGTTCGATAATACTAAAGTAGGAGGCGATAAGCCTCGGCATCCAGTTACGGCATATAAAAATGTTGGCGTGGCTAAGAAAGAAGCCCAGCGATGGCACGATGAGCACTATAATGAAAAAATTTAATTCATTCTTAATTGAACAAAAAAATACACATATGACGCATCTTGAGGATGCTGTACTTTATGGGGGTGTGAAAGGTGCAAGACAAGCTATCAATCTTCTACGCAGCATGCGTGATATGCTTTCGGGTAGTTCTTCTCGTGGTGTTTCTACTACTGTTAAGTGGGATGGCGCTCCTGCTATTTTTGCTGGACAAGATCCTCGTGACGGCAAGTTCTTTGTGGCAAAAAAGGGAGTCTTTAATAAAAACCCTAAAATCTACAAGAGCGCTGAAGAGGTAGATGAAGACACTAGCGGTGACTTGGCAGTTAAACTGAAGCTCGCTCTGAAACATTTACCCGACCTTGGAATCACTGGTGTGTTACAGGGTGACTTTCTATTCAGTAAAAGCGATTTAAAGAACGAAACAATAGACGGTGAAAAGGTTACAACATTCCACCCAAACACAATTGTATACTCTGTTCCTAGTAAATCAGAAATGGGTAATGCAATCCGATCAGCTAAGATTGGTATTGTTTGGCATACTGTATACAGTGGCTCGTCATTTGAGACAATGAAAGCATCATTCGGTCAGAAGATATCTGAAAAGCTAAGACCATCTAAAGACGTTTGGTATGTTGACCCTGAGTTCACAGATGTATCTGGTAAAGCTACATTCACAGACAAAGAAAATAAAGCAGTAACCAAGTATATTAGTGATGCAGGCAAGGTGTTTAGCAAACTAGATTCCAAGACTATGAATGCGATCTCCGAGAACCCAGAGTTGATTCGTCAGATTACAGTACACTTCAACACTAAGGTAAGAGCAGGACAAAAGGTTACAAACGTTAAGTCTCATGTGAAGGATCTTGTCAACCACATTACTGGCTTCTATGCTAAGGAAGCTGATAAGCGCAAGACACCAAAGGGTAAGAAAGTCCAGACCGATAGGCGTGACGAGATACTAAAGTTCTTTTCTAATGCTAATGTTAAGAACCTTGAAAATATCTTCTTGCTGATGAATGCGCTAATCGATGCTAAAGAAATGATTATAAATAAAATGGATCAGGCAAGTAACATTGATACATTACTCAGAACCAAAGATGGATTCCAAGTAACTGCTCCAGAAGGTTATGTTGCTATCGACAATGATGGCAGTGCGCTGAAGCTAGTGAATAGAATGCAGTTCAGTCATGCTAACTTCTCTGACAACTACATTAAAGGTTGGAGTTAAAGATATTATAAATACACTTATAAAAGCGACATCTCTATTATACCTCTAATCTGAGATAAGTCAACCACTAATTTAACACGTTAAGCCCAAGGGAAACACGTACATGTCGAAAGTAGTATTCACATTCGGAAGGATGAATCCGCCAACTATCGGTCACCAAAAGCTGGTTGACAAGGTTGAGGCGATTGCTAAGAAAGAAAAAGCGCCCGCAAGGATTTATCTTTCCCATACCCAGAATAATAAGAAAGATCCTCTCAACTACGCTGAGAAGATTAGTTTCGCCCGCAAAGCATTCGGTAAAACAGCATTCCAATCAAAGTCTAAGACAATCTTCCAGATAATGGCTGAATTGGATAAAGAGTTTGATGAAGTCATCATGGTTGTTGGATCTGATCGAGTTACCGAATTCAATGGTCTGCTCCAGAAGTATAATGGTAAGAACTACGACTTCGACTCAATCAAAGTAGTCTCTGCTGGCGCACGTGATCCTGACGCAACTGGCGTTGAAGGAATGTCTGCATCTAAGCTAAGAGCAATTGCAGTTGAGGGCGACTTCGATACATTCAAGTCTGGTCTAGCAAAGAAATTAAGTGATCGTGATGCTAAAGATATCTATGACACTATCCGCTCTGTACTTACAGAAGACATGGACGAAGATAGAAAGCCATTAAGTATCTCTCAGCGTAAAGCTATTGGTCGTAGAATGAAGCGTCTTGCTCCAAAGATGCAGCGTCTTAAGAAGATCAAAGCCAAGAAGATGGCTAACACTGATGTGATTAAGAAGCGTGCCAACAAGGCTGCTATCGCTGTTATCCGCAAGAAAGTTGCGGGTGATCGTGGTAAGAACTATGCTAGTCTAGCGCCTACAGATAAGATCCAAGTCGACAAGCTAGTACAGAAGAAGTCATCACTCATTCCTAAAATTGCCAAGAAGCTATTACCTAAAATCCGTAAAGCTGAGATCGAAAGATTGAAGAAAGCTCGTGGCGGTGTCAAGGAAGAGTTAGATTATGATGCGTTGTTTGAAGCTGTTGCTCAAGACAAAGACATCAAAGACCGCGAAGGAACACAGCCAAAGAAATATCATAGTGGATTGTCTAAGTCTACCAAAGCAAAGCGTGACGCAGAATTCAAGAAAGGCGCTGAGAAAGATTCAGACGACCCGACAGCATATCCAGATAAGCATGCTGGCGATACTGGCGCTAAGACTAAACTCTCCAAACACACTAAGAAGTATCGTGATATGTTTGGTGAGGGTGAAGTTGACTCTGCTAAAGAAAAGATAGACAGAGAAAAGGCTTCTGATAAGAAAAAACATGACCGTATGTTGGATCGTGCCCGCACTTCAGACACTAAAGCTAAGAACCAAGAAGAATCTTTTGAGATCACCGAAGACTCAGCCACTGCGCTAAAGAAAAAGTCTGAGAAGTCTGGCATATCTCTTGGTATCCTGAAGAAAGTTTATAATCGTGGTATGGCTGCGTGGAAGACTGGACATCGTCCAGGAGCAAACCAACAGCAATGGGCATATGCTCGTGTAAACTCTTTCATTACTGGTGGTAAGACAAGAACTACTGGCGATGCTGACTTGTGGAAACAACACAAGGGTAATGTGAGCGAGTCTGTTGAGATGTTGGACGAGGTTCCTACGGGACAGCTGATCGCCAAGCTGAAGTCTAAGACTATCTCAAAGAATAAGTATCAAGCCGCATTGAGTGTTCTGAAGCAGGTTGTAGACCGCAAGAAGAAAGAAGCTGGTAAAGACCCCATGAAGCACGGTGTTGTTTATTATGCTGGTGTTGTGGCGCGACAATATAATGGTGTTAATCCGCGTGTTCTTGCGAATATGTATACAGACCTTAAAGAAGCTGCTGGTGAGTTTGGTACTGATGCACTGACCAAGAAGTATAAGAAAGACACTCCGTGTCAAGAAGATTGCGCTGGCATGTATGAAGATTTAGTGGTTGAAGCTGCTGAGTATAAAGGAAGAAAGGTTGAGTTGAACAATCCTTTCAGACTACCGTCAGGATCGAAAAAGAAATTTGGCGTGTATGTTAAGAATGACAAAGGTAATGTGATTAAGGTTACGTTTGGTGATCCAAATATGGAAATCAAACGAGACGACCCGAAACGTAGAGCAGCATTCAGATCAAGACACGATTGCGAAAACAAAAAAGACAAAACAACAGCTGGGTATTGGTCATGTTACCAATGGCGTGCTGGCGAAAAAGTTGATAACTAAGGAATCTAAGAAATGAACCTAGCGAACACAATAAAAGTAATGCAGCTCAGACAGCTTCAGGAAGCAGAAGAAGCTGCTAAGTATCCGCACGATATGTATGATCCAGAAACTGGCGAGAAAGAAGTTGCTAATAGCGAAGCAGAGCACAAAGCCCTTGCTGCTAAAGGCTACACTCACGAGAAGCCTGAAGATGATCTTAATGAATCATTCGAAGAAGCAATGGTCGATCTTGAAGAAGCAAGGATCAAAGCGTCTGACTATGAAGCTACTTCTGAGAAATCAAAGTTTGGCGGACATAGAGCTAAGGTCGTACATAAGACTAAGGGGCATACGATGTGGCTAGGTGCTGCGGGATTTAAGACACCTAAAGCTGCTAAAGCTGCTGCTGATGCGTATCTTTCAGGATATGCAATAGGTAGTGAGAAAGGTGCTCAGAGAATGCTGGATGCACATATTAGGAATAACAAAAAGAATTTAGTTGATCCTAGTGTTTTAGATGAAGCTGTTGCTCTTTCTGAAGAGATTCGATTTAAAGCTGGTGATATGCCTAATAGCGATCTACTCAATGCCATAGAAAAATTGAAAGGTCTAAAAGCAAAGGCTGAGGGCGAAAAGAAAAAGTTCAGTGATCCCACTTTAATCGATTCAGTTGAACAACTGATCATTGGGTTAGAAATGGGAGTTAAGGCTGGCGAAAAGGCAGAAAAACAGGCATCTAAATTTATCGCACAAGCTGCTTCTGTTATGAATAAAGCATTTGCTCTTGCAAAAAGAAAGCAGCATTTGTTGAACTCTTTTGAAGCAGAAGGTGATCAACTTGACGAAGCCTTTAATATTGAAAAAGGCACTAATGTTAAAATGAAAGCTGGTAGTGATAAAGATCTATATGGTACAGTGATCAAACAAGTTAAAGTGAACGGTAAGCCTGCAGTAACAGTTCAATGGAAAAATGGTGTAAAGGGTAATTTTAGAATGGACCAATTTGCAGCTGTAAGTATGGATAGAAAAGCAGACTATCAAGTTAAAGATGACGGTGTTCGTTTTGAACAGAAAGAGTCTGTTGAACTTGACGAAGCATACCAACAGTTCACAGATAAGACTCCTAATTGGGGTGAAGATCAAGCAATAACATTCGGTCGTAAGAAAGGTTATAAAGAAGTTGCTGTAATGAGCGATAACAATAGTAAACACCCAATGGTACTATTTGCTCTAGATTCTGGTGATAAGAATTACATCAAAGGTTCTAATGTAAAGTCTGGTGAAACTGTATTCAGATATGCCACAAAGATTAGCATTGCTGGTGACATCTTTCCACTTGTGAAAGTTAATATCGCCAAAGGAATCTACTATAATCTAACTCAAGAGTCTTCAGAGGGTACTATTGAAGATGCTAAGTTCGAGAATAAAGGCGTTAAGCTAAAGTTCTTCCGTTCTCTTGAAGGCGCGATCAAAGAGTCTGTTGAATTAGATGAAGCTAAATTTGGCGATAACGATCTTGTTCATATTGCTAAAGCAAATGTGCGTGGAAATAATAATCCAAAGACTGATAAAATTGTTGGCTATAGTAAAGCACCTAAAAATCCAAACAAGTTTCCTGATCCAAAATCGGGCGCAAACTCTATAATGCGTATCGCTGATGCGAAGAAAAAAGGATTTAAGATCGAAAGTGCAGAACTCAATGAAGATTACTTCATAGTTCAATACTACGATAAGAAAGGTAAAGCCGACACAACTAAGTTCTCTAAGTTTGATGATGCATCAAAAGCTAAGAAGTATCTTGATCGTGCAAATAAAACAAGCAAAGAGGGTGAATATAAGATGTTAAAAGTTAAAGGTGCAATGGAAGGTCTTGAAGAAGCAAACGTCTTCGGAACGCAAGACAATTATGGTTCTAGTGACTCATTGCTTGCTGCTGTAAACGCTGTTGTTTCTGGACAAGCTGAAACTGTTGAAACAACAGTTGAAGATCAGAACGAAATCATCGAGAATGGCTCAGATGAAATTGTTGAGTCGGCTGATCTTGAAGAAGCATTCGCTAGTTTTTCTGTACCAATCCCTGCGCAAACACTAAGCGGTAAGAAGATTGGTGGTGGTAAAACTCCTATTGTCGTGAAAGCTAGAACAGCAAGAGAAGCAATCCAAAAAGCTGCTAAGCAATTAGGTGTTGATTTCAAAATGCTGAAGACTGGCAAGGTGATGAAAGAAGATAACACTAATGACGACTCTGATGACGGTGAAGGTCTTGATAAAGTCCAACCTAAAGCTGTGAAGAAGAAGTTTAAGGATCGTAAAGACCAAGACATCGACAACGATGGTGATGTAGACGATTCAGACAAGTTCTTACACAAGAAGCGCAAGGCAATTTCTAAGGCTATTTCTAAAGATGAGTCTAAAGAAGAAGATAAGAAAGATGTTAAGTCTGGTAAGAAAGAAAAGGTTGACATTAAACCTAAACTAGATGAAGCTGCCTTCAAGAGCAAGTATGGCTCGCGTTGGGAAGCTGTAATGGAAGCAACTATCAAACGTTTGGTAGAGCAACAAGAGCTTAATGAAAAGTTCACATTACTGAAAGATAAAGATATCGCTCCATTAGTATTGGCATTAAAGGATAACATCTCTGTAGAGTTGAAAGATCCTAAAAATAACAACTTGCTTGTTACAATGCAGACAACTGATGATGGTGTTCAGGTTAAGTATAAGACAGGTCGCAATACCAAAGTCGGTACTGAGAGAAGTCCTATGCCTGCCATTAGGAGCGCAGTTAAGTTCTTGAAAGCTAAAGAGTTGGCGTTCAGAGAACTATAAAGAATATGGCAGCTATAAAATTGGTGTAGCTGCCACCAAGTTGATTATGAAAACTACTAAATAGAAGTAATAACAAATATATCTTAGGAGAAATAAGATGAGTTTATGGGGAAATAAAGACAGCAAAACCACAGTAGGCACATGTGCTGTTACTACTGCTGGTGCTGTAACTGGTGCGTCAAGCGCAGTTTTAACCGACTATAAAGTTGGTGACTTCTTGCGTGTTGGTGCTAACGATTATGTATTCACTGCTATCGCCGATGCGTCAAACGCAACTGTTCGTTCAGCAACTGGTTCTACAACTATTCCAGCATCTTCTGCTGCTGCATACGAAGTATCTGAGAAGCCATTGTCTACTGTTTATTCAGAAAACATTGATGCTGCTTCGATCTACGGTGCTGACACTACTGAAGTTGGTATTACTGGCGAAGGTAAGAGCGTTGCTCATGCTGGTTGGGTTAAGCGTACACCTGGAACTGGTGGTCGTAATGGTCGTGTTCAGTATGAAACGTTAGTTGCTATGGGTTCTATCTCTGGCGATGCTGCCGATGATACTCAATTAGCTGATTCATAAGGATTATAGATAATGGCTGATAAAAAGGTTACAGCACTTACTGCTGCCACTTCGGTGTCGAGCGACGACCTTTTTATGGTTGTTGATAATCCTGGATCTACGCCCTCTAGTAAGAAAGTCACGGTACAAAACCTTTTTGGTGCTGTACCGTCTGACTTAGCTATTGTTGCGGGTAAAAATTTACGCCTAACAAGTTCAACACCATCCACAAATAATCCAACAACAACATCTCCAACGGTTGGTGCTGGATCTATTTGGTTTGATGCTGACTATATATATGTGGCTGTAAGCGCGACTGTCATCAAGAGAGCGGCACTGAGCGATATTACTTAATTAATTGATGGAATTATATGTTTGACGATTTGACGGAAGATAACTTCCAAATGTTCGCTATGAAGTCATATACGAATCCCCACTGTACGGATTTGTTAGAGTTTTATGACGACCTGAAGAGGATACGCTACATTAAAAGATTGTTCAGAAAGTATGAGCAATCAGGAGATCTTAAAGAAAGGTTGATCATCAATCATATGGTTGTAATTTATAACATGTTTGAGAGTAGAGCTGCTACCAGAATGTTATTCTTGAAGCTGGAAGGGTATCTACATTACCTGAAGCCATTCTTGCTCATGATGAATTACTACCCGACTGAACTTGGTTTGGTTGCAGGTAAAAGAATCATAGATAGTGAGATTGGGTTAGACGCACACATAGTAGAAACGCTTAGGAAGATTTAATGGGCAAGATTACAGATTTACTCCTCGCGTACCAGTTCATCAAAAGGCTTACAACACCTTTTGAAAAGACTGATGCATTTAAGTTGGGGATTATAGACAAGAGCGGCAAGAAGATAAAGTCGCCTGAGACTACTGAAGAGAATAATGCTTATGGGTATTATGATCGGATGGTCTTCAATCTCAAAAAACTGCTTGAGAAAATTCCAGGAGGCAAAACTAAGTTTGCTTCCTATGCTGCTGCTTTGTTTCTCATTAAAGAAAGCCACACACAAACTGAATTCTCCGAAGAAGAAATGGTACAAGGGTTATACGAAGCTATGGATAAGATAGAAGAAAGCACAACAGAGCAAAAGGACTTCAATACACTATTCGAAGATGTTGCTGCCAATGCTACTGGTGCAGCTGTTGCTGGTACTGGTAATGATGTTGCTGACTTTAAAAAGCCAGACGCTCGCAAGAAAGACATGAAAGCGTTTTTGAAACGTTATCTTGAACAGAAACAAAAGCGTGTTAAGATTAAAGAACGCAAAGACTTCATGAAGAAATTTGGACTATGATAACTCAATCTGATTTAGATGCCGTTGAAAAATATGCCGATAGAATCTTCGCTAAAGTGGGGATTGATGTTGAGTTCACTCGACATTTTCTAGATCGTGCCAATGATGCTCGCAATAAAAAGGATATCAGTTCAGCCGAACTAATACGTCTATTCAAGAAAACATTTAAGAAACACGGCAAAGCTATACCAAAACTTGGTCCAGACGCTGAAGCTGTATTGAAAGATATGCGAACGGACATCAACGTGCCGTTCGTACTGAACCTACGAAGAGGAGAGTTAGAGTTGGTGGCTAAGACAGTAATGCGTAAAAAGAATTTCAAGACCCCTGATCCTGAGTTGGCTGTTGAGATGGCAAAGAATAACACTCCCGCTAAAGCTGGAAAGGACTTCAAGAAACTGTTCGAGACTAAAGCTCCAGTTCGAGGCACTCGCCCAACATCAGTATTGGCCAAGACTAGAGAAACATTAAATAAAGTCAATGAATTAAAATTCACTATACCGAATAAAGGCGATATTCCTCGCAACAAGATGCCTCAGATCGAATCTGAAGATTACAAAGCCTATCTCCAGCATATGAAAAGAAAGGGTATAGTTGGAAAGGAAATCAAAGTTGACCCGAAGAAGCTAAAGGCAATACAATCAGAGTTCTCTGACAAGGGTGTTGTTATTTCCATCAGGAAGAATGACGACAAACCTATCCTCATCAGCAACGATAAATATGTGATTGATGGTAATCATCGATGGTTGGCTGCTATAGCTACACGAAAAGATGCGATTAATGCGATACAATTTAACGCAAGCAAAGATCAAGTGTTAAGGGCAACACTAGCATTCCCTAAAGTGGTATTTAAACAGCACGGATAAATTATGATTAAATTGTATGCATGTATCGCATTGATAGTGATACTTGGTGGTGTTGGTTATGCCGCTAAGAGCTACTACAATGACACTCAGGATCGTATTCAACAGCTCGCAGAGAACAACGCGACATTGAAAGCTGCGGCTGAAGAGCAGCAAGCCACAATAAACACTATGCAAGAAACTGCAGAAGTACAAGCCGCTCTGACCAAAGACCTAATGAAAAACCTTCAGAAAGCAGAAGCATACTCGGATGGATTGCTGAAGAAATTTAAGAAACACAACCTGACGTTGTTGAGTTTGAGAAAACCTGGATTAATTGAAAAGAGAATAAATGATGGTACAGTTAAGATATTTGCTGATCTCGAGTCTGATACTGCTAAGTAGTGGTTGCAGTTTTTTAAACAGACAACCAGAACCAGAGATCATCACAGTAACAAAGATTGTTAAGCCAATAATCCCTATTGCGGAACGACCGAAGCAATTAGACCTATCGGACGTTGATTGGTATGTTGTTACTGAAAGAAACATGGAAGAGTTTCTTGAAAAGTTTGAGAAAGATAATGGTGACATAGTATTCATGGCAATATCTGTTAGAGGCTATGAGAACATCAGCTTAAACCTTGCTGATCTAAGACGCTATATACTACAACAGAAAGAAATTATTATTTACTATGAAGATTCGGTAAAGCCAAAAGAGGAAGAACCGACACAATAACATTGAGAATTATATTATGATACCAAAGATTTTATTGCAAGTTTCGAGAGAGCCTTTCCTTGATGAAGTTAATGCTGGATGGGCTGAACGAAATGGTTGTGGATGGAAGATAGACTGGTATGACGACGAAAGAATACTGGAGTATTTTGACGAAAATCCACTACCAGAATTCCCGAACATAGTAGATGTTTTTAATAGTTTCACAGGTGCGCATAAATCTGACCTGTTTAGATACTATTACTTGTATTTGAATGGTGGCGTCTTTTGCGACTCTGATCTAATGCTAACAGGGGATTTATCTGAGCTGGATATAGATGGACACGATCATCTATTCACTGTGTGTGACTTGGATATGAATGTGAATGCTGAAGTTTCTCTTAATGGAGAGAACTTTCTTCTAGGTACGACAGTATTTAACGGGTTTATAGGTGCGAAGCCAAATAGTGAAATCATTTATGATGCTTTGGTGAATGCTTATACTACGACACCCGAAACATTGGATCAACATTATCTCTATTTTTGTCAAGAGATGTATCATATTATGGTCAAACATAAAGACAAATATGATATTAAGTTGTTTGAAGAGTATATGATCGGAGGAATCGATAATGTTTCTCACGTTATAGAGAGTGGTGTTGATGGTGCCCAAAACGTTATCGCAGTACACTTCTTTGAAGAAGATAAATATATACCATTCGATTACATTGAATATATAAAGAACATAAAAATAAATAAAGGATAACTAAGTAGATGACCAATAAAACAGAAGCTGCAGCGTATCTTGCGCAGTCAGCATACCTTGACGCAGAAGCATTGAAGAGTCTCGACGGCTACAAGGGCAAGTTGATTGACAGAAATGGTGCACAGGTATTGGTCGCTAAGAGTAAAAAAGAATTGTGGTTTGCGTTTCGGGGTACTGAACCAACAAAGCTGAATGACATAGCTGCGGATCTGAAAGTGACAAAGAATTCCGCTCTTGCTGGAGGTAAGGTACACTCAGGGTTTCAGGATGAACTCGATGAATTATGGGCTGATTGCTTAAAAGAGATAGAAGCAAACAGTAAGTTAAAAACACCCAGAACAATCTATCTCACTGGTCATAGTCTCGGTGCTGCAATGGCAACAATCGCTGCGACACGTATTGAAGCTGAGTGTTTGTTTACTTTCGGTTCACCACGTGTTGGCGGTAAGCGATTTGTTCAAGAGCTTAAATGTCCACATCAACGATTTGTTAATAACAATGACATAGTAACAAAAGTTCCACCACAAATACTCGGCTATGTGCATTGCGGCGAAGAGCGTTACTTCAATGCTTATGGTTGTGAGCGCAACCCAACATACTGGCAGAGATGGAAAGACTTCTTCCGTGGTACGTGGTCTGGATGGAAGCAAGGTAAGTTCTTTGATGCGCTTACTGATCATGGCATGCAGAACTATGTTGTTTTGTCTGTTGAAGCCTCGTTGAACGACATTGAAAAGGTTGACAAATAATATGTATTGGTTTATACTAAAGTCTATTCTCGGATCTGTTGTCGGCAGTTCATTTTATAATTGGTTTCAAGGCACAACTATGGGCATTTGGTTCCAGAAGCATGTTGATGCCTTTATGCAATATCTCGCTGTTAAGTATGATATTTCGCTCGCCAAAAAAGACGCCAAGTTTCGTAAGCAATACCCACTAATAGCTGATCGTTTAGAGGCTTTAGAAGAAGACTTAGAAACATTATATTCGATGCAAGCCAAAGAAATTGCCGAATACTTGCGGAAACAGTCGGACAAACATTCTAAAGATAATAAATAGAAGAAACAAATAAAAGACAAACTCACCAAAGCGATAGTGATTATGAGACAACGAGCAAAGAAAGCAGAACAGATTATTCTCGAGTCGGATGAGATCGTATCAGCAAAGATCGGATTAGACATGGACTTATTCACATTGCTCGAAGAGCGCAGAAAGGAAGCAAGAGATCAACAAGACATCTTGCATAAAAGGATCGGAAGTTTGCGCGAAGAATTACAGAAAGGTCTTGGCAACTCTCACAAAGAGATTATGTCCGAGATCAAAGAGCTGAAGCAAGATCAGCGAGACCACGCTAGTGAAATGTCCGACCGAGTCGGTAAGCTAGAACAGTGGAAATGGCAAGCAGCTGGTGGCTTCAGCTTACTAGCATTCTTAATCACAGTAGTCGTCCCATATATTAAAGATCATATGTAAAAACTCCTTGTCTTATTGAGCTTTTTGTTGTATAATGAGTACATGAGTAATTATATTGAATCAAAATACCTTCATCTTCTCTCTTCTCAGCTAGAGCAATTCAAGCGGAAGAACGATAACCTATACAACTTTCGGTGCCCATATTGTATGGATTCTCAAACGAATCTAAACAAGGCGCGTGGTTATGTGTTTGTTAAAGAGAGTTCCTATATATTTAAGTGTCATAACTGCGGCATGGGCGCAAGCGTCAGCAACCTTATAAAACACGTCAGTCCTCATCTCTATAAAGAATATACTATGGAGAAATTCAAGGATGGGGGTGGTCACAGAGCAGCTAATACTACTCCCCTGCCAAAGAAAACTAAGACAGAGTTCCACTTCAAGAAGAAAGCGAACTATCTCAAAACACCGCTGGGTAAGCTGAAAAAGGTCTCTCAACTGCCTCCAACACACCGAGCCAAACAATATATTTTAAGTCGTGCTATCCCTACTAAGTGCCACTACAAACTTTTTTATGCTCCTAAATTCTACGAGTTCGTTAATGCTTGTGTGAAAGATAAGGTTCCCAACATCACTAAAGATGAGCCAAGAATCATCATTCCTTTTATAGATAAGAATGACAACTTGATTGGGTTTCAGGGCAGAGCAATAGGCAAGTCCGATCTGAAGTATGTAACCATAATGATTGATCCTGATGCGCCGAAGATATTTGGGCTAGATACTGTAGACTACCGCAAGCCAGTCTATGTTGTTGAAGGACCAATTGATAGTATGTTCGTTGATAACGCAATTGCGATGGCTGGAGCTGATGTGAGTGGCATTAATGCTGCAGCTGAGTATGTCTTTGTGTATGATAATGAACCAAGAAGCAAGGAAATAGTAAGACGTATTGAAAAGACGATACTTGAGAATCATTCGATTGCGTTGTTCCCAAATAGTGTGAAAGAAAAAGACATTAATGACATGATACTGTCTGGTAAGTGTGTCGATGAGATTCAAAGTATTATAAGTAATAACACCTTCAAAGGATTGTCCGCGAAGGCTAAACTGAGTGAGTGGAGAAAGATTTAAATGCATGTAAAATTAGTGTCGTATTCGGCAGCAGTGGATGGTTTATTTGGTGAGAATGAGAATCCTGATTTATTAGAAATGATCGCGTACTGTGCGAGGGTTTCTAATCCTGCCAATCAGTTCAACAATGAGACTTCAGAGAAGTTGGTAAAGTATCTAATCAAACACCAACATTGGTCTCCTTTAGAGATGGTCAGTGCGTGTATGATGATCGACACGACAAGAGATATTGCACATCAGATTGTGCGTCATCGTTCTTTCTCTTTCCAAGAATTCAGCCAGCGTTATGCTACGCCTGATGAAATGGGATATCCTTATGTTCTGCGTGAAGCGCGACTACAGGATGATAAGAACCGTCAGAACAGTGTTGACACTAATGATGAGTCATTAAGGCGCGATTGGGTCGCTGCTCAGAAAACCGTTATCGCTGCATCTCAGAGAGCATATGACTGGGCAATAAAAGCGGGCATCGCGAAAGAGCAGGCGAGAGCAGTACTCCCAGAGGGACTTACTAAAACTCGACTATATATGAATGGCACTTTGAGAAGTTGGATTCATTATATTAATCTGCGTGCTGCTAACGGTACACAAAAAGAACACATGGAAATTGCTCGTGAGTGCGCATGCGCTATTGCTGAGATATTCCCCATGGCAAATTCATTACTACAAGAACAAGAATAAAAGGATATAATATGTTTGGGCTTCCTCGTCAGCATTTGGGTGTGAAAATTGATCCCAGCAAAGACAAAACAATGACAGAGCAAGCTGTCAAACTTCTAAAAGATTATTATTGCAGAGAAGACGAAAGCACGCCGCAAGAAGCGTTTGCTCGTGCTGCAGTAGCATTCTCGGCAGGAGATAAGAAACTTGCGCAAAGAATCTATGACGCTGCATCGAACGGTTGGTTTATGTTCTCATCACCAATTCTTTCTAATGCTCCGCTCAAGGGTGAAAAGGTTAAGTCATTACCTATCTCGTGTTTCCTAACATACGTCCCTGATACTCTAGAAGGATTAATTGATCACAGCGCAGAGTTGCGTTGGTTGTCAGTAAAGGGTGGTGGTGTTGGTGGTCATTGGTCAGACGTGCGTTCTGTTTCAGACGTAGCTCCTGGACCAATGCCGTTTTTACACACTGTAGATAGTGATATGACTGCGTATCGTCAAGGAAAGACCCG
>Ga0102817_1000028_pt1 | contig 38361 bp, 29 predicted proteins | sample ColrivemetaGS555_FD_78193 | JGI IMG/M metagenome (GOLD analysis project Ga0102817, IMG submission 78193) | Estuarine microbial communities from the Columbia River estuary - Ebb tide non-ETM metaG S.555 | ecosystem: Environmental > Aquatic > Marine > Intertidal zone > Estuary | place: USA...
CATTCGATATCATCCAGCAAATTTTTTCAGGCCAATAGGATGGAACACTAGCAAGAAACTTACCTCCGGGCTTTAAGACCCTGTAAATTTCTTCTAAAGCAAGATGGTAATCATCAAGATGCTCTAAGACTTCTGAGCAAATCACAAGATCAAGAGTGTTTGATGGAATGGGTAATGAGTATGCCGATCCTTTTATAAAGCTAGCGCCTTGATTTGATATAGATTTAAAAAACTCGTAGCCCTCTCTAGCCTTGGTAATCGATGGGTCGTCCATGTCTAAGCCAATGCATAAAGTATCTTTAAAATTTTGCATTACTCCAAAAACATGCCGCCCTTCACCACAGCCAATATCAAGCATGGTGCTATTGCCTTTGGGTAAAGTTATTTTATTAAAATTAAATGTCAGCATTGTTAAATTGTTTTATATTATCAATTATTATGTCTTCATATTCTTTCGAGATCTTTTTCCAATTAAAATGGCGAATTACATGCTCTCTACCTTCATAGGCTTTAGTTTTGTATTCATCATAATTATTAAATACATCTTTTATAGCAACTGAAAGGGCGGTGCTGCTTCGAGATTCTATGAGAGTTGCGTAGCTCCCGACAAGCTCCGGAATGGAAGAGGTTTTTGCAGCAAGCAATGGAGTTGCGCAGCTCATCGCCTCAATAACTGGATAGCCAAAGCCCTCATATAAAGAGCTAACAATGGCTACTGAGCTTTTTGCGTATTCTATAGATATTTCTTCCTTGGTTAAGTTTGTCTTAAAATTTATTAGCTCATTTAAATTTAACTTTTTAATAAGCCTTGACGTATGGCCGCCTTCTTTCATTTTTCCGATAACAGTCAATTCAATATCAATATTTTGCTTTAGCTCTGCTATTGCTTGAAGTGTATAATCTAACCCTTTAAGCGGCACATCTGCGCTAGCGGTAGTTATTAACCTATATTTATGTCGTTTAATTCCCTCGTGCGGTTTAAATACATTTGTATCTAAGCCATTATGCACAACAGAAATATTTACATCTTTGCATTTGAAGTCATTTACTATATCTCTCTTTGAGCTCTTCGAAACAGTTATAATTTTTTTCATTTTTGGCGCTACTTTTTTTTGCATGTGTAAAAATGAATACCATCTTTTTCTTGAAAGCCAGTACAAAATTTTTCGATTTGATTCTAAATCATGCTTTAAATCCATTGTTATTGGGTGATGGATGATCTCTATAAAAGGAAATCTTTGCTGAATAGCCAACATTCCATAGCTAAGAGATTGATTGTCAATAATAATATCGTACTTACTATTTAACTGGAGATAACTGTCTACCCTCTTTCCAAATGAGCGCATTTCAGGGAATCCACCAAATAAAGTTGAGACAAATTCTTGAATATTCAAAATATTTTTAGGATTATCAATAAATTTTTTTAACCTATCTTTAAAACTGAATGTTTCAAAAAGATTCATTCCTGGGAGCTTGATGAGCCCCACTTTAGAGTAAAGTTCTGGATATGGCTCCCCAGAAATTACGTCTACAGAATGGCCTAATGATGTCAGAGCTTTCGAAATATCCCTTACATAAATACCTTGACCCCCTCCGAAAGGAGCAGAGCGATAACTTAATATGCCTATTTTTAATTTAGTCACAAACTTTTGGGCTTACATATGTCAACCAGGAGCTGTATTTATCAGATTTGCCTGAAATCGCACTTGCATAGATAGATTGAAGTTTTTGAGTAACCTCGCCTCTTTTGCCTGATCCTATGAGTTGATTATCTAGTTTTGTTATGGGTGTTATCTCTACAGCGGTACCTGTAAAGAATGCTTCATCACAGTTAACTAAATCTTCATATATAAGATTTTTCTCAATAACTTCAAAACCCTCATCGGAAGCAATTGTAATAACAGACTGCCTAGTGATTCCGTTTAAACAGTGGTTAGTTGTTGGTGTAAAAATTTTATTATCCTTAACCATAAAGATATTTTCTCCACTACCCTCAGAGATATATCCATCTTTGTCCATCAGCAAGGCCTCATCTGCACCTTTTTTAATTGCCTCATGAAGTGCCATAGTGGAATTAATATAAGTACCAATAATTTTATTTCCAGAATGAAGTGGGTTTGAATACTGCTCATGAGAAGATTTTATAATTGAAATTCCCTTCTCTTTTGCCTCAGGGTCCATGTATGAAGGCCATTCCCATGCAGCAACTGCAACGTTTACTGATAAATCAAATGCCCTTATACCTAAAGATTCTGCTCCTAAATAAACAATTGGCCTTATGTAACCTTCATCAAGATTATTTTTAAGAAAAATATCTTTTTGAACATTATTTAAAATGTCTTTGGTGAAAGGAATATCTATATCTATTTTTTTTGCAGTACTATAAAGCCTATTAGTATGATCGTGTAATCGAAATATTGCAGGACCTTTATCTGTCTTATATGCTCTAACCCCCTCAAATGCTCCAGTACCATAATTAAGTGTATGTGACATAAGATGCACCAAGCTGTCATCCCATTTAACAAATTTTCCGTTATTCCAGATTGATTTAGATTCAGTATTGTTAAACATATGCACAGGGTTATAATTTACGCTGATATTATGACAAACAACCGCATATAAAAAAAGAAAAAATGGAAGTTAACAAATCAATTTTCAGAGAGAATGATATTAGAGGCATATATCCTGAGCAATTAAATGAATTTACCATTGGTGAAATTGGTAAAGCAATTGCAATTAAATGTAAAAAAGAAAATATTGGATCTATATCAGTCGGACGAGATGGTCGGCTTTCAGGGGAATCTTTGCTTTCTTCTTTTTGCGATAGCCTCATAAATTCGGGGATAAATGTGACAAATATTGGAATGGTAACTAGCCCCATGCTTTATTTTGAAGCAAAGACAAACAAAACGAAGAGCGGAATCATTATAACTGGAAGCCATAATCCTAAAAACCATAATGGTCTTAAAATGGTAGTAAATGATCGCCCTGTTTCTGGGATAGAGATACTTTCTTTAATTGAGAATATGGAAAGCGAGCCCTCATCAAAAGGAGAGCTTAGGAATAAAGATATTAAAGAGAAATACTTAGACGAGGTTGTTAATTCAATATCCATTAGAAACCCATCAAATTATAAAGTTGTTATAGATTGTGGCAATGGTGCTGCAGGATGTGTTGCACCTGATCTTTTTAAAAGAGTTGGATGCGAGGTAGTAGAGTTATTTACTGAGGTTGATGGAAATTTTCCTAATCATCACCCTGATCCAAGCAAACTAGAGAATCTTCAAGATTTGATTGATGGTGTTATTAGCAATAATGCAGATCTTGGCCTTGCTTTTGATGGTGACGGAGATCGAGTTGGGTTGATAACAAATACTGGAGAAAATATATTTCCAGATAAATATATGATGATGTTATCTGAAAATATTTTATCTAAACAATCTGGGTCAATTGTTTTTGATGTTAAATGCTCCAATCATCTTGCTGAATTAATTACTAAAAATAACGGGGTGCCAGTGATGGCTCCAACCGGGCATTTCCATATTAAAAGAACAATTAAGGAAAATAATGCTCTGCTTGGTGGTGAGATGAGTGGGCATATTTTTTTTAATGATAAGTGGTATGGCTTTGATGACGGCCCTTACTCAGGGGCCAGAATTATCGAGGCTTTATCAGAATATAATAGTGGTAAAAGCATATCGGATATAATCAAGACTTATCCAAAATCATTCTCAACCCCTGAGTTGAATATCGATGTTACTGATGAGAATAAATTCCAAATTGTTGAAAAATTTATTCATGAAAATGAGCTTGAGGGTGAAAAAAATAATATTGATGGGCTAAGAGTAAATTATAAAAATGGCTGGGGTTTAATAAGGGCATCCAACACCTCTCCTAAGCTAGTATTAAGATTTGAGGGAAACACTATTGAAGACATGCATAACATACAAAGCGAATTTCTTTCTGAGCTTGCTCGCATTTCGCCTGATATTGTTATAAATTTAACCTAGCATGGATAAAAACCGCAAAAACATTATTTTGCAATCACTAGCAGGGCTTCTTGAGGAGGCTTCTTCTACAAAAATTACTACAGCTCTTTTAGCTAAGAAATCTAATATTACTGAAGCGGCTCTATACAGACATTTTCCTAGCAAGAGGTCTATATATGCAGAGCTCTTTTCATATTGCGATGAGGCTATATTTTTAAAGAGCTCTGAATTGAAAAAATCTGATTTAAGTTCAAAAGAAAAAGTAATGAATATATTTAAATTTTTTATGCTTTTTGTAGAGAAAAATAAAGGTTTTGCAAGGCTTCTTTCGAGAGAAGCGCTATCCCCATCCGAGAAAAATGTTTCTGACTCTGTTAATCAATTTTACGAAAGATTTGAATTAACTATCAAACAAATTCTTGCAGAAGATGTTGGTGGCCTGATATCTCAACCTGGTATATCGGCTCAATTAATTACAACTTACTTAGAAGGAAATGTTTCAAGATATATTAGATCAAAGTTTAAAGATTCTCCAAGCAACTATATTGATAATGCTTGGGAGCTTTTATCAGTAAATCTATTTAAATCTTAGTCCTTAATATTTTCATCTAAAAATAACTCAAAATATGTATTTTTTGCGTCCTGAGATTTATCAACTTTTCCAGTTGCCTTATTTACTTTTACATAACTCAAATTTGAAGGTATTTTTATTGGTTTTATCTCCAAATCATCTAATGCAACAGACATATAATCTAGCCATATAGGCATAGATATTGTTGATCCATACTCATTTTCTCCAAGGGATGTGAAGTCATCAGTACCCACCCAAACCGTTGTAACTAAGTCGTCATGAAATCCTGAAAACCAGGTACTTATTGCATCATTGGTAGTTCCTGTCTTGCCGCCAATATCATTTCGATTTAAAAATGCCGACTTTCTACCTGCTGTACCATTTTTCATAAAGTCTTTAAGAGTATCTTTTATTAAATAAGCAACTCTTTCATCAATAACTTTTTCTGATCTATCTATGGGCTTTACTAGGTGGTATGGTTTTTTAATATCCATTTCTAATGTATTTAGCCATGGGAAAGCTATTAGATCTTTACTTTCTTGGGAGGTTTGCTGCGATGAAAAAATTATATTACCAAATCTATCTTCAATTTTATCAATATAATATGGGTCTGTGATATATCCTTCACTAGCAATAACACCAAAAGCCCTAACCATCTCAGCAGGAGAGAAGTTACCAGAACCAAGTGCCAGAGATAGATCTTTTGGTAGCCTTTCTCTTTCAAAACCAAAGTTTTCTATAGTATCGCTTGAAGTTTGAATCCCTACTTCTCTTAGCAATTTAATAGAAACAATATTTATTGACCTAATCAAAGCACTTCGAAGAGGCGTTAAACCATAAAATTTACCAGTGTAATTCTGCGGCCTCCAAACGCTCTCAAGGTTATCATCCTTAAAAGCAATTGGGGCATCATTTATTAATGATGAGAGATTGTATTCATTAGATAGGGCTGATGCATATATAAAAGGTTTGAAACTCGAGCCAGATTGAGGATAGGAGAGTCGCACCCTATCAAAATTACTCTTATCGAAATTTGAACCTCCAACGTAAGCCCTTATTGCTCCTGTATTTGGGTCTGCAGATATCAAAGCAGATTCAGCTATTGGCAATTGATCTAAAAATAATAAATCACCAATCTTAATTAAATAAATAAAATCACCAAAATTTAAAAAATCATCAAATCCGCTTGGGAGCCGGTCTTTTGTGTTGATATTAATTTGTTTCCTAGCCCAGTTATAGCGCGAAGACCAATTGATGGTTTGAATATCTAAGTTTTCATCAATAAAAAGTAGTTCATTGTCAGATATCCCAGCAACTATGCCTTTAACATGAGATTCATAATATGGGTAAGATGAAAATACATCACTAACCCTGCTTCCAATGATGTTGTTGTTATTATTAAAAGATAATGCTTGCTCTATATCTTCTTTTAAAAAACCTGATGACCCTTTTGATAAAAATTCCATCTGCTGGTTACTAAAAATATTTTTATAATTATCTGCTAATCTCCAACCGTGACGTTTGTCATAGTCAGCAAGATGTTTCTGGACACTTTTATTGGCTGCTGTTTGATAAGAAGAGTTAATTGTTGTGTATACATTCCATCCTTCTTTGTAGGCCTTGAGACCAAACCTCTTAATAATCTCCTGTCTTGCAAGCTCGGCTAGATACTTTGCATCTACTTCATATAAATCTATATTTTTTACAACTTTCACTTCATCGCTTATGGCTTCAATATATTGACTTTTAGATATTAAATTAAGTTTTAGCATCCTTGATAAAATCCAATTTCTTCTTTGTTTTGTCCTAAGTGGAGATTTAATTGGGTTTATGACTGAAGGAAGTTGAGCTAAAGCAGCTATGGTTGCAGATTCTGATAAGGTTAATTGATCAACAGACTTATTGAAGTAAGTATTTGATGCAGCTTGAATTCCATAGGAGCGATTACCTAAAAAAATTCTATTAACATACAGCTCAAATATCTCTTCTTTTGAAGCCTTTCCCTCAAGCTCATAAGCAAGATATATCTCTTTTAATTTTCTTATTATCGTCTGGTCTCTTGTTAATACATAACCCCTTACCACCTGCATTGATATAGTTCCGCCTCCTCCAAGGCACCCATTAGGGCCAATACATCTAATGAAAGATCGAATAATTCCTGTATAACTTATACCTTGGTGTTCAAAAAACCTATCATCTTCTGCAGCTAAAAATGCATTTTTTAAATCATTGGGAATTTCATTAAATATAACTGGTCTTCTTTTTATTTCCCCATATTCTCCGATCAGTATCTTGTCTTGGGTATAAATTTTTAATGGAAGCTGTAGCTGAGATTCGTCAACCAAAGAAATTTCAGGCAAATTAGGTTTAAGATAAAAATAAGTTGCTATCACACTAGACATTGCTATGGCACACGCCAATAATGATGCATAGAAAATTATTTTAATTAATTTAACCATAAGCCGATTGTATTCCAGTTATCTAGAATACAACTTTTAAGCACTAAAAAAATCTATTTTAGATAGTAAGATGCTAAAATTGTGTACATTAAACAAAAATCAATCATGAATATTTTTATAGTTGGTCCGATGGGATCTGGAAAATCAACAGTAGGCAAGATTATATCAAGTGAATTATTTCTCACTTTTTATGATACAGATGCTGAAATTGAATCAAGAACAGGAGCTTCCATAGACTGGATTTTTGATCTTGAGGGTGAAGAAGGTTTTCGCAAAAGAGAAAGCGGTATTCTTGCAGAACTTGCTGAACTTAACTCAATAGTATTGTCTACAGGTGGTGGAATTATTCTTTCAGACACAAATAGGGATATCTTGTCATCAAGGGGTACTGTCTTTTATTTAGCTACCCCAATTAATGTCCAACTAGAAAGAACTTCTAAAGATAAAGACAGGCCACTTTTAAAAGATGGTGATCCTGGAAAGATTCTTGAGAAGCTTCATGATGAAAGAGTTTCTCTTTATGAGGAAGTTGCAGATTACGTTGTTAATACTGAGAACCTCTCTAGCCAAGAAGTGGCCTCAGAGATTATAAAGCTCGTTAAAAATTATGGCTAAAATTATTCATGTTGGCAAAGGTAGCTCTAGATATGAGGTTATTGTATCTTCTAACTCACTAACCAAATCTAACCTTAAAGCAGTTACCAGGTCTTCAAAGAAAATTCTTATAATTACAGATGCTGGCATACCAAAATCCTATCTAAAAAATTTAAAAGATAAGCTTAGTAAAGACATCAAGATTTACGTTCATAAAATACCAATGGGTGAAACATCTAAGTCGTTTACAGAATATGTAAAAATTATAGAGAAGCTTGCAATACAAAAATTTGATAGATCTGATCTCCTTATTGCTCTTGGTGGTGGGATGGTTGGAGACATAACAGGTTTTAGTGCCTCAACTTATTTAAGAGGCATTGGTTTTATTCAGATACCAACAAGCCTTTTGGCTCAGGTTGACTCTTCAGTTGGGGGCAAAACAGCAATTAATATTGAGCAAGGTAAGAATTTAGTAGGCGCATTTTATAATCCAAAATTAGTGCTCGTTAGCACTTCATTCTTAAAAACCTTAAATGATGATGAATTTAATTCTGGGTTAGGTGAAATTGTAAAATATAGCTATTTAGGAAATAAAAAAATAAAAAGTATCTTAAAAAATAATCCAACCAAAGTCACCAAAAGAGAGCCGAGGTTAATGGAAGAACTTATAGTTGAATCAATAAAAACTAAATCTAAGATAGTTACTGGGGATGAAAAGGAAAATGGTATTAGAGCAATTCTTAATTTAGGCCATACATTTGGGCATGCTATTGAAGCAAAATGTGGGTATAAAAATATATCTCATGGTCAAGCTGTAATATACGGGATGCAAATAATCGCTAGAATTTCTTTTTTGGAAGGGTTGATTGAGAAAGATAATTACATTGAAATGGATGAGATTCTAAACTCTTTAAACCTTGATACTAATTTCCAAAAGTTTAAATATGCCGAGCTTCGACGCTACCTAATGAATGATAAAAAAGTTAGTGGCGGAAAATTGAATTTAATCCTATTAAACAAGGACTTAACTGGTTATAAGACCGATAAGTTTAATCCCTCTAACTTTTCAAAAGCATTCAAATTAAACTAAGCTGCGTTAGATCTCGTGGCTTTTAATAAATCTTGAATATTAAGCGCTGCTGGCGAAACAAGCCAAAAATGAGGTTCAAACCTGTCAAAATCTTCGTATATTTGTTTTGATTTTGGGCTTTTAGTATTTTTGTAATGTTTCTCAATAATTTCTTTAAGATGCTTTCTGTGTGGCTGCATGTCTTCGGTTGTTATTCTTTCAATGTTAACCATGCTTCTATTACACTTATCAAAAAATGTTCGATCTTCATCTAAAACATAAGCAAAACCACCAGTCATACCTGCTCCAAAATTAGCCCCAACAGAACCTAAGACTGTTATATGCCCACCTGTCATGTATTCACAACAATGATCACCTGAGCCTTCAATTACCGCATTTGCCCCTGAGTTTCTTACACCAAACCTCTCACCTACACGACCGCCAACAAATAATTCTCCACCAGTAGCTCCATACAAACAAGTATTGCCTGCTAGAACAGTATTTCGATCATTTAATGCAAAATTATTATCATTTTTAATGATTATTTTTCCGCCATTCATCCCCTTTCCAACATAATCATTAGCGTCGCCATTGATTGTAAGGTTGACTCCATTTGCATTCCAGCAACCAAAGCTTTGCCCTGCTGATCCATCAAAATTAATACTAATAGGGCTGGAAAGACCTGCCTCTCCCTTTTGAGTTGCAACATAGCCGGAAACTCTTGCTCCTATCGATCTGTCTGTATTTCTAATGTGGTATGCAACTGTTAAAGACTCATCATTATCTATACTATCTTTAACATCACTTAATATTTTTTTAGCAAGCAGTCCTTTATCCCATGGTTTATTGTGTTTTTCAGTACAGAAAAAAGGCTCACTTGTTTCAATATCTTTATGAAGCAGCCCACTAAGGTCTATAGATTTATACTGAGGATCAATAGTATTTAATTTCTCTAGGTATTGGGTTTGCCCTATTAAATCTTCAAGTTTTATAACTCCGAGAATTGATAAATAATTTCTTACATCATTAGCTATAAACTCAAAATAATTTATTACTTTTTGTTTTTCACCAACAAAATGATGTTTTATCAAATCGTCTCTTTGTGTCGCAACACCTGTTGCGCAATTGTTTAAATGGCATATTCTTAAATATTTACAACCCATTGCAATCATAGGGCCTGTTCCAAATCCAAATGATTCTGCCCCTAATATTGCAGCTTTTATAACATCCAAGCCTGTTTTCATTCCTCCATCAGCTTGAAGCCTAACTTTATGCCTCAAACCACTATCTCTTAAGCTTTGATGTGCTTCTGCTAAGCCTAGTTCCCAAGGCGAGCCTGCATATCTAATTGAAGTTAATGGGCTTGCACCAGTGCCGCCATCATGACCAGATATTGTAATTAAATCAGCGTATGCCTTTGCAACTCCTGAAGCTATAGTTCCAACCCCTGGTTCAGATACTAGCTTCACAGACACAAGAGCCTTGGGATTTACCTCTTTTAAATCATATATAAGTTGAGCTAAATCCTCTATTGAATAGATATCATGATGAGGTGGAGGCGATATAAGGGTTACTCCAGGTGTTGAATATCTTAGTTTAGCGATTAACTGATTTACTTTTCCACCGGGGAGTTGGCCGCCCTCTCCAGGTTTAGCTCCTTGAGCTATTTTTATTTGAAGCACTTCTGCATTCACTAAATAATGAGGGGTTACGCCAAATCTACCTGAAGCAATTTGCTTAATCTTTGACATTTTTTCAGTACCATAGCGCTCTACTGCTTCTCCTCCCTCTCCAGAATTAGACCTGGCTCCAAGGTGATTCATTGCTTCTGCAAGGGTTTCATGAGCTTTGGGAGATAAGGCACCAAGACTCATTCCAGCAGAATCAAATCTTTTTAAAATCTTTTTAACTGGCTCTACTGCTTTTATGTCCTGTGGATGTTGTATTTTTTTTAATACAAGAAGGTCTCTTAACATTGCTGGAGCTCTGTTATCAACTAACTCTGCATATTGTCTATACACAGCCTCTGATCCAGAAGAAACAGCTTCTTGCAATTTCTTTACAATTTCAGGGTTATAAGCATGATATTCGCCACCATGTATATACTTCAAGAGTCCTCCAACATTGATATCTGCTAAATTTGATCTTGCATACTCATCCAAGGATCTGAGCTCAACATCTAAATCTTGAAAAGACTTACCCTTTATTCTACTAGTAGTATTTGTAAAACATTTTTGTACAATATCGTCTCCAAGGCCAACTATTTCAAATAGCTGAGAACCTCTATAGCTTGAAATTGTTGATATACCCATTTTTGAAATAATTTTTAATAATCCCTTATTAATGCCTTTTCTATATCTTGCACAATTTTCATGAGCCGAGCCTTTAAGCTCCTTTCTCATAGATAAATCAAGAATGGTTTGATACGCAAGAGTTGGGTAAACAGCGGTAGCTCCAAATCCTATAAGACATGCAATCTGATGAGTATCTCTAGCTGAAGATGATGTGGTGACTATATTTGCATCAGACCTTAAGCCAAGAGAGACGAGTTCTTGATGGACGGCGCCAACAGCAAGCAGTGAGTTAATTGATAAATAATTCTCATCTGGCATTTCTTCGACAAGGTGAATAATAGAATTACCCTTCTTAACAGCTGAGACAACCTCTGCTTTTAAGATATCTAAGGCGGCTTCAAGCGAAATATCACTATCAAAAACTAAGTCAAATTCTTTTACTTTAAAATATGGATTATTTAAAAGTGATTGAAGTTTTTTATATGATAAAACTGGGGATGTTGTAACAAGCCTCCTTGCATGAGCTGGAGACTCTTCATATATGTTCAATTCAGGACCAAAACATGTTTCGAGCGACATTACGCCGACTTCTCTTAAGGAGTCTATTGGAGGGTTTGTAACTTGAGCAAATTGCTGTCTAAAAAAATCATAAATTTGCCTATGCATTTTGCTCATAACTGCTAAAGCAGTATCGTCTCCCATGGAACCGGTCCCTTCTTGTGACTCAACTGCCAAAGGTTTTATTACTGACGTTCTTTCTTCTTTAAATAAAAGAAATTGTTTTGTTGTTTCTATAAATTCGCTTTGATTAATTGATTTGAGTCCAGGGCCTTCATAGGAGTCTAAGCTTGATTCAATGTAAAGAGCATTTTCTTTTAACCATTTTCTGTATGGGTTTTTAGTCTTTAACACGTTATCTATTCTATCTTGGTTATAAATTTCACCTGTATCAGTGTTAATAGCAAGAATGCCACCAGGCTGGACTCTTCCCTTAGATTTTACCAATGAATTTGTAATAGGATTTACGCCTGTTTCTGAGGCTATGGTAATAGTATTATCGTTATCTAGCTGATATCTTGCTGGCCTCAAACCATTTCTATCTAATATACATACAGCCCACTTACCGTCTGCCATAACAATGCCAGCCGGGCCGTCCCATGGCTCCATATGCATTGAATTATATTCATGAAATGCTCTTATATCCGCGTCAAGCGTCTGAGTATTTTGCCATGCTGGTGGCAGCACCATTCTAATTGCCCTGAAAAGATCAATACCACCTTTTACCAAGAGCTCTACCATGTTATCCAACGATGAGGAGTCTGATCCTTTCTCGTTTACCAGCTCCTTAAATGATTGTATTTTTGGAATATGTGGTGTTGTAAATTTATTAGATCTTGCCTTTACCCAATTACGATTACCTCGAATAGCATTAATCTCTCCATTGTGTGCAAGCAACCTAAATGGCTGAGCAAGGTGCCATCTTGGGCTGGTGTTTGTTGAAAACCTCTGATGGAAAACACATGTTGAAATTTCAAATTTGGGATCTTGAAGCTCTGTATAAAAATCTTTTAAAGCGTTAGGAAGCATTAAACCTTTGTACACTATTGTTTTGGGTGAAAAGCTGCACAAATATAAAGTTTCATCGTCTGCATAGATTTCTTCAATAAATTTTCTAGCTTGAAGGATATTTGACTCAAACTTTTGCTCATTAAATACTTCATCACTAGAGCCAACAAAAATTTGATAGATGTTAGGGCAACATTCAAGTGCAATGTCACCTAGAATATTTTTATTTACAGGCACTTCCCTTAGTGAGATTAATTTTAATGATTCTTGCTTTAAAATTTCTTCTAATTGCGGGACTAGTGTATCTATAGTTTGTGTGAGGAATAGTTGGCCAATAGCAAACTCTTCGTCAATAAATATATCTTGCTCCTGTTTAATTATGTTTCTAAAGTAGTTATGGTTGATATCAAATAAGAGTCCACACCCATCACCTGTCTTTCCATCAGAGCCTACTCCACCCCTATGCGTCATACTTACAAGAGCATCTATAGATTTAGTTAAAATAGAGTGAGATTTAATGCCATGAGTATTTGCTATGAGCCCAAACCCGCAGTTATCTCTAAAATCTTTTTTATTAAATAGTTGTGTCATATTTTTTCAAAAATGATTCTACCACAACCGCCTACCATTTAAAGACCAAAAGTGTCATACTGCGTCATACAAAAATCCCAGCTATGCAAAATAAAAATAAACAATACAGAGTAGAAAAAGGGTTGCTTCTTTTTACTCAGCCCAAGTCACCTTATTTTTATGGAAAAATAAGATTAGATGGTAAATATATTACTAAGTCTTTTGCTCCTATATCCGATTTAGATGAAGCAAAGGTGGAGTTATTTAAATGGCGTGATTCATTAAAAAATAACTCCATACAACAAGCCAATTCACATCCACAACAGCAAAATTTAAGAGATGAGTATATTGATCATCAAGAAATTGAAAATGATTTTCAATTTCTTGAGGTAGGAAGATTTGATCCTACAAAAAAACCAATTGAAGAGAGAAAAATTAGTTTTGTAGAAATCTATAATGAATATAATCAGGTGGAGGCATCAAATCAATCGCATAGATGTCTTGATTGTGGAAATCCTTATTGTGAATGGAAGTGTCCCGTCCATAATTACATACCCGATTGGTTAAAGCTTGTTAATGAAGGAAATATAATAGAAGCTGCAGAGTTATGTCATTCAACAAATAGTCTCCCAGAAGTTTGTGGAAGAGTTTGTCCACAAGACAGGCTATGTGAAGGCGCATGCACATTAAATGATGGTTTTGGTGCTGTTACGATTGGTTCAACTGAAAAATACATAACTGAAAAAGCTTTTGAAATGGGTTGGAAGCCAGACATGTCAATGAGAAAGTGGACTGATAAAAAAGTTGCGATTATTGGTTCAGGCCCAGCTGGAATAGCGTGTGCTGATGTTCTTACAAGATCTGGTGTCCATAGCCATGTATATGATAGAAATGAAGAAATTGGAGGGCTTTTGACTTTTGGTATACCTGAATTCAAGCTTGAAAAAAAGGTTGTCAGAAGACGAAGAAAAATTCTTGAAGAAATGGGCGTAGAATTTTTTCTAGGCAAAGAAATTGGAGTAGATATTCCATTTCAACAACTCTATCAAGACTATGATGCAGTATTTTTAGCGATGGGGACATATACGTCATTAGAAGGTGGATTTGAAGGTGAAAAACTTCCAGGTGTTTTTAAAGCGATAGACTACCTAGTTTCAAACACAAATAATTTATTAAACATAAAACAGCAAAACCACGGATTTATTAACCTTAAGGGCAAAGATGTGATTGTCTTGGGAGGGGGTGACACTGCAATGGATTGTAATAGGACCGCAATAAGACAAGGAGCAAAGTCTGTTACCTGTTTATATCGAAGAGATGAGGAGAATATGCCTGGATCAAAAAGAGAGGTTCAGAATGCAAAAGAGGAAGGTGTTGATTTTAAATTTAATATTCAACCCATTGATATAATTGGATCTGATACCGTTGAGGGAGTGAAAATAGTTAATACTCATCTAGGCGAGCCCGATCAAAATGGAAGAAGAGTTCCCGTACCTGTTCAGGGTTCAGAAAGAATTTATAAAGCTGATGCAGTTATAGTTGCATTTGGATTTAGGGCCAGCCCCTCAGATTGGTTTAAAGATTTTGAGATTGAAACCAAAAAAAATGGCCTTGTTCTCGCTGAAGAAAAACAGGAATTCAAGTTTCAAACCACGAATAATAAAATATTTTCTGGAGGTGACATGGTAAGAGGCTCGGATTTAGTTGTCACCGCTATATGGGAAGGCCGCGAAGCAGCCAAAAGTATTATAAAATACGTCTCATGATAGAAAACTCTCCCTTTATAAAAGCATTAAAAAAAGAACCTTTAGAAGTACCGCCGATCTGGTATATGCGACAAGCCGGCAGGTATATGCCTGAATATAGAGCTGTAAGAAGCAAATTTAAAAATTTTTTGGACATGTGCAAAAATCCTGATGTCTGTTGTGAACTTGCAATGCAGCCCATTGATAAGTTTAGGCTCGATGCGTCTATACTTTTCTCAGATATCTTAACTATTCCTGATGCATTTGGACTTAAAGTTGAATTTGTAGAAGGTGAAGGTCCTGTATTTAGGAATCCAATTAGAAAAAGATCTGATATTGAATCTCTTCCTGAGTTTAATCCAGATGATTTAGATTATGTATATAAAGCAGTAAGTAACATAAGATCTGCACTACCTTCACATATACCTCTTATTGGTTTTTGTGGAAGTCCTTGGACCTTAGCAGCATATTCAATTGAGGGGGGCTCATCTAAAGACTTTGCATTTACAAGAAACTTTGTAGCTGAAAATGCTGACATATCTGAAGTTTTTTTAGAGAAACTTACTAATGCTTGTTTTATATATTTAAAAAATCAGGTTATTTCTGGTGCAAATGTTCTTCAAATTTTTGATTCTTGGGCAAACCTTCTTTCGGAAGCAGATTATTTCGAATATTCTCTTAAACACATCAATAAATTAATACATATGATCAAAAGTGATCCTGTTACTGCGGCTATTCCGATTATTTTATTTGCAAGAGAGCCTAAATGTGAACCCATTGTTCTTGCAGATAGCTCAGCTGACTGCTTGAGCCTTTTTTGGTCCATGGACACAATAGATATAAATCAATTGAAATCAAAAATTTCTATACAAGGAAACTTAAATCCAGCAATTCTATTAGAGAGCAGAGATGCTATCAAAAGAGAAACTTACAAAATTTTAGATAGATACAAAAATTATCCTGGTTATATTTTTAACCTAGGCCATGGAATAACTCCCAATATTAATCCTGAGAATATAAAATATTTAACTGATTTGGTTAGATCGTATTAAGACTTACTTGGCCACTGCCTAATTAATCCCTCTTGAGCACAAGATGCAAGTAAAACACCAGCCTGTGTGTATATTGCTCCTCTTGCATAACCTCTAGCATTTCCAGATATAGGACTGTCTATTGAGTACAAAACCCAGTCATTAAGATCCAATTTTCTGTGAAACCACATTGCATGATCAAGACTGGCAACTTGTAAATTATCATTCAAAAAATTAACCCCATGAGGATTATTTGCTGCAGCTAAAAGCCCCATATCAGAAATATATAATAAAAAAGCTTGTTGTATTATTTCATTATCAGGAAGATTTCCTTCGGGTCTAATCCACGTATTCTTATAAGGAGGTGTTTTTTGTGGATTAGCATAATCCTGAACTTCAATTGGTCTCATCTCAACCTCGCGCTTTCTCAAAAATAAAGGTGCTATTTTAGGATCAATATCATTAGCCATTGCTTTTCTAATTTCATGTTCGTTTTTCAAACCATCTGGCAAGGGAAAATCTGACATTTCAATTTGATGCTCTAGGCCATCCTCATTCTTTTGAAATGAAACAGAACAACTAAAAATAGCCTCTCCATCTTGTATAGCTTTTACCGTTCTGGTGGTAAAGCTCTTTCCATCTCGTATTCTATCGACAGTAAATGTAATAGGTTTATCCATTTGACCAGGTCTTAAAAAATAAGAGTGGAATGAATGTGCAAAATGATCTTTGTTAACAGTTTTGTAGGCTGCAACCAAAGTTTGAGCCATCACTTGGCCTCCAAAAATTCTTGCCCACCCAACGTTTTTGCCAGTCCAGGTATAAATATCTCTATCAACTCTGTTCAGCTCAAATAGCCCTAAGCAATTTTCTAAAAGATTTTCTTTGTCGGGCATTCTGGTTCTCTGTCTAAGTTATAATGGTTTACATCTTACATTGTTTGATAAAAAACTAGAACTTTGATATGTCAAAAGGTAGGATAATTTTAAAAAATAATGGGAAAAAAATAATGTCTAATTCTAATATTCAACTTCCACAAAAACCCAATGCTGATTTTAAAGTATCAGAGGTATTTAAAATAAAATCTGATTTGATTGTTAAAGGTTATAAAGAAAAGACAGAGTGGGTTCCAGAAGTAGATAATAATTATGTTTTTGATCAAGAAACAACTTTGTCCATCCTTGCAGGATTTCAACATAACAGAAGGGTCATGGTTCAGGGTTTTCATGGAACAGGAAAATCCACACACATAGAGCAAGTAGCGGCAAGATTAAATTGGCCTTGTGTGAGAATAAATCTAGATAGCCATATAAGCAGAATAGACTTGTTGGGTAAAGATGTAATTAAACTTAAAGATGGTAAGCAAATTACAGAATTTCAAGAAGGTTTACTGCCGTGGTCTATTCAGAATCCTGTTGCATTAGTTTTTGATGAGTATGACGCCGGAAGGCCTGATGTAATGTTTGTAATTCAAAGAATTTTAGAGGTTGAAGGAAAGTTAACGTTATTAGATCAAAATAAAGTGATTAACCCTCACCCATCTTTTAGGCTTTTTGCGACAACTAACACAATAGGTCTTGGAGATGTGACTGGTCTTTACCATGGCACTCAGCAAATCAATCAAGGCCAGCTTGATAGATGGCATATTCTCTCATCTTTGAATTATCTAAGCCCAACTCAAGAGTTTAATGTTGTCTCTTCAAGGCTTAAAAAACTAAAATCTCAAAAAAATAAAACTTTAATTAAAGATATGATCCAATTGGCAAATCTTACAAGAGCTGGATTTATTAATGGAGATATTTCGACAATTATGTCCCCTAGAACTGTAATTTCATGGGCTGAGAACTTCACTATATTTAAAGACATAAGCGCATCATTTAAACTTAGTTTCTTTAATAAGTGTGATGATACGGAGAAGCCTATAATTGCTGAGTATTATCAAAGATGCTTTGGTGAAGATATCCAAGAGAAAAGACCAGATTAAAGACTTATTATGAATTGGAAAAAAAGAAGGGAAATGCTGCATGAAGCTGGGATTTCTTCTTTGAAAGCCATATCAAATAACAAAGAAATCGAAACAAAAATTGGCTCTCCTTCAAGGCCTCCACAATTTAATGAAGCAAAAATATCTCCCGTCCCAAGATCTTCAAAAAAACTTAATGCATGGAGGGCTGAATCAGATTTTCAAGCCTTCTGGCATACTTTCCATAAGGAGCTTATAAAACCCAATATCAATTCATTTGCAAAAGACATAATAAGTGAATTAGAAATATCTAGAGTTGAGATTTTAGGAAGTGCTCAATTTTATGGCTCAAAAAAAAATATTACTGAGTATTACAATGTCATTGCAGATGAGCTTTATGATATTCATGAAAACCCTCCAATGGTTTTCAACTTATGGCTTAAGCAAGCAAGCAATCACCCTTTAAACCAAAAATCAAAAAAACTTATTAGCGAGCTAGAGAAAGAATATGCAAAAGATAGGCTTGATGAATACAAACAAGGCTTATTAAAATCTCTTGATAATCAAGATAGCTTTACCTCATTAGCAATTAAACTTTTAGAGTCACTCGACCTTATCAAGGTTGAAAGTGTAAGTGAAGATTCTGAAGAGATGGTTGATGACGTAAGTCAGTCGAATGAAACCACACATGAAGATAACGCAGAAAATAGAAGTGATGACAGTAGTGATGATATTAATTCAGAAGAAATTCTTGAAGTAGAAATGGATATTGATGAGTTGCAACAAGAAGTCACAATTTCTTCAAGCGAAAGCTCGATTGATGAAGAAATTGAATTAAGCAATATCAATAACATTGATCTCATTGGTGCTAGTGAAAAAAATTATAAAGTTTTTACAAATAAATTTGATGAAGTAATCGAGGCGCGAGATCTAATATCACCAGAAGAGGCAATAAGACTGAGATCTCAACTCGACAATTTAATAAAACCCCATTTAACAACAATAGGAAAGTTAGCCAACAGATTGCAGAGGCTGTTACTGTCTCAACAAAATACAAGCTGGAATTTTGATCTTGAAGAGGGAACATTAGATACATCTAGGCTTCATAGAGTTGTAGCAGAGCCAGGCTACCCTCTTAGTTATAAGCAAGAATCTGAAAATAAATTTAAAGACACGGTGATAACATTATTGATAGATAATTCCGGTTCAATGAGAGGAAGATCTATAAGTCTTGCGGCTATATGCGGAGATATTATTAGCAGTACTTTTGAAAGATGTGCTGTTAAAACAGAAGTTTTGGGGTTTACTACCAAAAATTGGAAAGGCGGAAGTTCTAAACAAGAATGGGTAGATAAAGGTCAGCCTGCAAACCCTGGCCGATTGAATGACTTGAGGCATATTGTTTATAAAAGTGCAGATAATAGTTGGCGAAGAGCAAGAAAATATTTTGGCGCAATGTTAAGAGAAGGTTTGCTTAAAGAAAATATAGATGGGGAAGCCTTGCTATGGTCTTATAGCAGGCTAATGAAACGGCAAGAGCAAAGAAAAATTATTATTGTTATATCTGATGGTGCTCCAGTAGATGATAGTACCCTTTCAGCTAATTCAGAAAACTACCTAGACGGTCATTTAAAAGATAGTATTGAGTATATTGAGTCTTCAAAAAATATAGAGCTTCAAGCTATTGGCATCGGTCATGATGTCAATAAATACTATAAAGACGCTATCACTATCCATAGAGCCGAAGAACTTGGAGAGGTATTGCTTGAGAAATTAACAAAACTTTTCAAAACAAGCTAACTACTATAGAATGGATGTATGTTTACACTGTAAACATTGAATTACTAATAGTTGAGGTTACATGAAAATTAATAAGCAAGATGGTCCCCCTAAAGATTTACTATACTTTGATGATGAGCTAGATATAAAGCCTTCGCATGTAGAAGATGTGGTGGAAATATTTAACACGCCGCTAACAGGCGCATATAACTGGGACTACACAGTTGCTGATAATAGAATAAAAAAACTATATGAGCTTGGTAAGGAATTAAATTGGAACGGTTCCATAGATTTACAATGGGATTATAACCACCCTGCTGATGAAAAGCTTGTTGACCCTGATGAGCAGTTACCACATGAAACTTTAGCAGCCTATGAGGCCCTATCAGACGAAGATAAAATTAATTTTGATAGGCATACTACTGCGGAGCTTTTGAGTCAGTTCCTTCATGGTGAGCAAGGCGCTCTTCTTGTTGCTTCTCAACTTGCTAGTTGTGCTCCAACTTATAATGCAAAACTGTATGCAGCATCACAAACCTTTGATGAGGCAAGACATGTAGAAGTTTTCAATAAGTATTTACAAGATAAGATTGGAATACATTACCCAATCAACCCATCATTAAAGCTTTTATTAGACAAAATCTTAACAGATGAGAGATGGGATCTTAAATTTATAGGCATGCAAATTATTATTGAGGGATTAGCTCTTGCAGCTTTCCAGATGTTAAAAAGTATTACAAAAGACCCTCTTTTGAAGCAGCTTTTGCATTATGTAATAAGGGATGAGGCCAGACATGTAACTTTTGGTATCAATTATCTTGAAGACTTTGTAAAAACCTTAAGTCCAGAAGAAATTCAAGATAGAGCTGAGTTTGCATACGAAGCATGTGTTATTTCACGAGAAAGGCTGATCAATACAAAAGCTGAGCAAAAATATCTTAAAATGACAGCAGAAGAAGCTAGAGATTTTCAGATGCAAACCTCATCTTTTGAGATGTTCAGGAACTTTCTATTCTCAAGAGTCATACCTAATCTTTCTAGAATAGGTCTTTTAACTGATGAAATTAGACCAAAATTTGAAGCATTGGGCTTGCTAGAGTATGAGAATGCCCCAGATGACTTTGAGTGTGACTGGGCTGAACTAAATAAACCTCTCGAAAAGTTTGATGAAATACCTGAAGCAAGCTAGTTTTTGCCTCTTACTGATTCATAGCAATTTATTATCTGCTGATCTAATTGAGGTATCACCAAGCACCGACCCTTACTCGGAAATTCAAGAAGCCTTAATACTCGCATCCTCTGGAGACATAATTAAGCTTTCAGATGGATACTACGAATTAGAAGATTCACTATCCATAGACGTTGACGGCATTACTTTGGTTGGCTCTAGTATGAATGGCACAATAATCTCATTTGCAAACCAACAAAGTGGTGCTCAAGGCCTTCTTGTTACTTCAGATGATGTCACTTTAAAAGAATTCACAATTCAAAATGCCAAAGGTGATGCTATTAAAGCAAAGGGTGTTGATAACATTAAATTTATTAAAGTTAAGACTGAATGGACTGGTGGCCCCAATTCAAAAAATGGTGCATATGGCCTATACCCAGTTGAGTCTACAAACGTTCTTATTGATGGTTGTGTTGCAATTGGAGCCTCTGATGCAGGGATATATGTGGGTCAATCTCAAAACATTGTAGTCAAAAATAGTACTGCTGAATTTAATGTAGCTGGTATTGAAATTGAAAACTCTTACTATGCCGATGTGTATAACAATACTGCTACTAATAATACTGGTGGAATTCTTGTCTTTGATTTGCCCAGCCTTCCCCAGCAAGGTGGTCATCATGTAAGAGTTTATGGTAATGATATTGTGAACAATAATACTGATAACTTTGCTCCAGAGGGAAATATTGTTGGAGAAGTTCCCAGAGGTACAGGCGTTCTTGTTCAAGCAAACTCTGATGTTGAAATTTTTAACAATAATATTGGTGGCAACGAAACTATAAATATTGCAGTGGTTACCTACTCCTATGAGACAGATGACGAGCAATACAATCCACATCCTTCTAGAATACAAATCCATGGTAATAAATTTTCTAAATCTGGGCATAATCCTGATCTTGAAACTGGAGAGCTTGCTAAAATTTTATATGAATTATCTGATGGGAATATGCCAGACATCTTCTGGGATGGAGTTGTTCCGGTATCTAAGATATTTTCTTCAAAAACTAAAAAAGAAACAATAATTTTAGGCGATAACGGAGATGCAACGTTTCTTACCATAAGCCCACTAAAGTATATGCTTCCATTATTTGATCCTGTTGTTAGAGATTATGACTGGTACGTTGGGGGAATTTCGCCTCTTGAAAGAGTTGTTCTAAGTGAAGAATAATAAAAGCTTATTTTTTCTCTTTCTATACTTTTTAACTATTCCAGGTCTAGTCTATGCAACAGTAAATGATTCTGTGGTTTTAGCTAGCAAAATGCCAAAGAAACTTTCTGATTTTGGTTTTTTCTCAAATATGAAGTTGCAGACACCGCAAGATGGTGTTTTGCCATATGATCTTGTAAACCCGTTATTTACAGATTACACAGATAAATTAAGATTTATTTACATTCCTGCAGGTGGAAAGGCTGAGTATAAAGAGAACCATGTTTTTGATTTTCCAGATGGATCTGCCCTGATTAAAACATTTGCATACCTAAACAATACTAGTGAATCAGAATTAGAAGAGCAGCTACTTGAAACTCGTTTGTTAATTAAAAAAGGTAATGCTTGGAGAAATATTAGCTATGTATGGAATGAAGAGCAAAGCGATGCATTCTTAAATATCGCAGGAAAGACTATAAATACTTCATTTGTAAATGACAAAGGAGATATAAGAGAAGTCCGCTACAGAGTGCCCAACATCAATCAATGTAAAGAATGTCATCAATCTGGAAAAGAAATTAAGCCTATAGGCCCTAAGGCTAGAAATCTCAATCATGATTATGATTATCAAGATATAAGCATGAATCAGCTTAATAGATGGGCAAATGAAGGTTGGATAGATTCTCAAATAGACTATAGCACCATGCCTGATTGGTCTAATACATCTATTGATCTTGATTCAAGGGCTAGAGCATATTTGGACATCAATTGTGGTCATTGTCATATACCTGGAGGCTCTGCAGATACTACAGGTCTTTATCTTAACTTTGCTGAAGATAGAAGTGAGCATATAGGGGTTTATAAAAAGCCAGTTGCAGCAGGTAGAGCAAGCAATAATTTTAAATATTCAATTAAACCAGGCGCGCCCGAAGAATCAATTATGCCTTTTAGAATGCAGTCACGAGATCCGGGTATAATGATGCCTGAGTCTGGTAGATTTCTTAATCATGACGAAGGTGTAGCTCTTATAAATAAATGGATTAAAAGCATGTAAAGCCTTTTAATTTGTTTATTTGTTACTAGATAATTACTATATACATATTCATATAATTAGGAGAATATTAATGTCCAAACATTCAGCACTTAATACATTTGGTAGATCTGGTAACCCAGCATTTACTAGAAACTTCACATCGAATGATTCTACACTTGCTTCAAGTGAAAGAATGACCCTTGATGGAGCAGTCAATAAGACATCTATCCTACTTGTACTTTGTTTTCTAGGGGCTGGAGTTGGCTGGAATATGCCTGTATTGTCTTTGCCAGGTGGAATTATTGGTTTTATCCTAGGAATGGTTACAATTTTTAGAAGCCCTTCAAAGGCTGGGTCAACTGCACCATTATACTCTTTAAGCCAAGGTATTATGTTGGGTGGAATAACAATGTTTGCAGAGACCATGTATCCTGGCATTGCTATTCAAGCGCTAGGCTTAACTTTTGGAATACTTGCTTCTCTTTTATTTTGTTACAAAAGTGGAATTATAAAACCTACAGAAAACTTTAGATTAATGATTTTCTCAGCAACTGCTGGGATAGCATTGCTGTATTTAATTAGTTTCATAATGAGCTTTTTTGGAAATAGCATAGGGTTCATTCATTCTAATGGCCTTATGGGTATAGGTTTTTCTGTTTTTGTTGTTGGTATAGCTGCGCTTAATCTTGTCTTAGATTTTGATTTTATTGAAGAAGGTGCAGACAAAGGTATGCCAAAATATATGGAATGGTATGGTGCATTCTCTTTAATGGTTACTCTTATATGGCTATACATAGAGATTCTTCGCCTTCTCATGAAACTTAATAGTAGAAGATAAATGTCCTGGAACACTATTATATTTGGTGGGATGTTTATCCTTTCTCTATTTATTTTTATAAATCTTTCTAAATTTAAGGCTTCAAAAAAACAACTAGATAGGCCAGATAGAATCAACAGGTTTGGTGATAGAAAACCAGAAAATGACATCAAGATAATTCGAGATTTAGATGAAAACAAATAATATATTACTGCTACTGCTAGTTTCAACTAACCTGCTTTATGCTCATACAACACATCAATCAAAAATTGCCTTTGACGATAAGTTTCGTCAATTGGAAGAAAGATATCCAGACCCAAATCAATATAGACCTGCAACTGGAGAGCCTGGAAAAGAGTACTGGCAGCAAAAAGCAGATTATAAGATTTCAGTTTCTTTAGACGAAGATGAAAGATCGATTAAGGGCTCTGAAATTATTACCTATCATAATAATTCGCCGCTTGATTTAAAATATATTTGGCTTCAGCTTGATCAAAATATTTTTAAATCTGATTCTGTAAAGAATCAAACTATAACTCAATCAAGCACGAGCAGAATTTCTTTCAGCGAGCTTAGAAGAAATAATTTTATGGATAAGTTTGATGGCGGGTACAAAAATTTATCAATATCAATTGCAGGTAAAAAAGTAAAAGTAAATTTAGTTGGAACATTGGTAAGAGTTAATCTTGATACTCCTTTGGAGGAAAATAAATCAATCGAATTATCTGTAAATTGGGAATATAAACTTGTTGAAGAGAATGCTGTAAGAGCTAGAAATGGTTATGAGACATTTGAAGACGGTAATGATATTTTTCTTGTAGCTCAGTGGTACCCAAGAGTTGCTGCATTTTCTGATTATGAGGGCTGGCATAACAAAGAATTTATAGGCAATGGTGAGTTTACTCTTGAGTTTGGAGATTTTGAGGTTTCTATAACGACACCATCAGACCATATTGTCTCTTCTACAGGTGTATTGCAAAATGAGAAAGATGTTCTTACTAAATCACAAATTAAAAGGTTAAGAGAAGCTAAGAGTTCAGAAAAGCCAATATTTATTGTCACTCCTGAAGAAGCTTTTGAAAATGAAAAAGAAAGGTCCTTGAGTAAAAAAACATGGGTATTCAAGGCAGAAAATGTAAGAGATTTTGCATGGGCATCATCAAGAAAATTTATATGGGATGCGGCTGGTTACAAACAAGAGTCTGAAAAGAATCCGTTAGTTATGGCGATGTCATTTTATCCATTTGAAGGTGAGCCATTATGGTCAAAATATTCTACGGAAGCAGTAATGCATACGATGGAGGTTTATTCTAAATTCTCTTTTGAATACCCATACCCAACATCTCAAAGCGTTAATGGCCCTGTTGGGGGAATGGAATACCCCATGATTACTTTCAATGGACCAAGGACTGATCTTGAGGATGATGGAACAAGGACTTATTCAAGAAGTGAAAAACAATTTCTTATTGGGGTTGTAATTCACGAGGTTGGGCATAACTATTTTCCAATGATCATTAACTCAGATGAGCGACAGTGGACATGGATGGACGAGGGTCTTAATACTTTCATGCAATATATTGCAGAGCAAGAATGGGATGTTGAATATAATTCAAGACGGGGTGAGGCTAGGTGGATCGTTGACTATATGAAGAGTGAGAATCAAGTTCCAATTATGACTAATTCAGAATCACTTCTTCAATTTGGAAACAATGCATATGCAAAACCTGCTACTGCTTTAGTAATTCTTCGGGAAACTATTCTAGGAAGAGAGTTATTTGATCAGGCTTTTAAAGAATATTGCTTAAGATGGAGATTTAAGCGCCCTACTCCATATGACTTTTTTAGAACAATGGAAGAAGCGTCAGGTGTAGACTTGGATTGGTTTTGGAATGGTTGGTTTTTTTCTACGGACCACGTAGATATCTCTATAAATAATATTTATGAAGCAACATTGGATACTCTAAATCCAGAAGAAAATCTTAAGAAAGATAGGCAGGACTTTAAAAATGAACCAAAAATGATATCTGATATTAGAAATATTGATGAAGGTATTATTGAAAGAGTTACTGTTAGGCCTGAGCTATTAGACATCTATGATCAATACGATAAATTCACCCCATCTGAGAGAGAAATGGGAGACTATGAAGATATCCTTGATGATTTATATGACAGAAACAATAGTGACCCTGAGTGGATGAAAAAAGCTCTCACAGAAGCTATTGCAAAGAATGAACTTTATTATATTTTAGAATTTGAAAATATTGGTGGGTTGGTTATGCCCCTGCCTTTAAAGATTAATTATGCAGATGGTTCAAATGAAGAGCTAAAAATACCTGCTGAAATTTGGAGAAAAAACCCTAAAAATGCAAGATGGCTCAAAAGATCACTCAAACCAATAAGCTCAGTGGTTCTTGATCCATACTGGGAGCTAGCGGATACAAATATAGAAAACAATTATTACCCTCAGAGAATGATACCTTCAAGACTTAAACCAAAACCATATCGATCTAATCCAAAAAACTTAATGAAGGATTTAATGGAGAGAAATAAGCAAATAACTTCTCATAGATAATGCTTCTAGCAATAGATTTTGGAATATCAAATACTGACATTATTGTTAATGACGGAAAAGAGTATAAATTTTTTTCACACCCAACAAGTAAAAAAATTGATGAGCGATTCCTAGAGAAAATTTTTTCTTATATAGATCTTTCTGCTGATAAATTCTCATTGATTGGAGTGACAGGGGGTAAATCTAGCGATCTGTCTGATAAATATCTAAATGTAAAAATATTAAAAGTTAATGAGGTAGATGCTATTGCAATGGGTGCAAAGTCTATTTTTAAAATAAAAGATGGTCTGCCCTTTATAGCTGTAAGTGCGGGAACAGGGACCGCATGTATTTATAACGATAACGGAGTTACAACTCACCTTGGAGGCATCTCAGTAGGAGGAGGAACCCTTCAGGGGCTATCTAAGAAATTACTGAATGAAGATTCTTCAGGTATTCTTGAAAAATTATCATTAGCTGGAAATAGAAAAAATCTTGATTCACTTATCGGAGAAGTTGTAAACGATATTGGCGCCTTGCACCCTGAAGTTACAGCATCAAACTTTGAAAAAGCTAGATATAGTGATGATCACTCTGATAGTGATATCGCTGCCTCTCTATCAAATATGGTTGGAGAGATAATAGGAACTGTTTCATATTTGAACGCTCTTCTTATGGGCGTAAGTGAAGTATTTTTTATAGGGCGAGTTGGTAACCTGGAAGTAGTCAGGAGTGGAATAACTGATAGATTGGCACTTGCAAATATAAAAGGTAATTTTGATAGTCAATCTGGGTTTGGTAACGCTCTTGGAGTGATGTTTTTCTTAAACAAGGAAAGTTGATATAATGTAATAAATTTACATCTTCAATTATGGTAATTACAGATAAATCATTAGTCATAACCTTTGCAATTCCTGTTTTTTTCTTATTGATTCTAATAGAGTATATTTACGGAAAATATGTTGGTAAAAATACATACAGACTAAATGATACTTTTACTAGTATATCCATAGGCATGATAAGCAGGTATCCAACCATGTTAAATCTTGGTTTTCAAAGCGCTGTATTTATTTACATAAGCTCTAATCTCAATCTAAATATGCTTTCTAATTTAAATCCAGTCACTTGGATTCTAGCATTCCTTATGTATGATCTTTCTTACTATTGGATGCATAGAATGCATCATGAAATTAAATTTTTATGGGCTACACATAGTGTTCATCATCATGGTGAGGATTTTAATTTGTCCACTGCGTTGAGGCAGACTAGTACTGGCTGGTTATGGAAATGGGTTTTCTATTTACCTATGGTTCTTATTGGGATACCAGGAGAAGTATTTGTAACAGTAGCTGGTATAAATTTGGTATATCAGTTCTGGGTTCATACAAAACATATAGGTCACCTTGGTTTCCTAGAAAAGATATTTATAACCCCAATGAATCACGGCATACATCATGCCAAAAATAAAGAGTATATTGATGCAAATTATGGTGGAGTTTTCATAATATGGGATAGGATGTTTGGTACGTATACTGCCGAGCTACCAGATGTAAAACCGGTATATGGAACAGTTTCTGCTCTTAAAAGCTGGAATCCTATTTGGGCTAACTTTCAAGTTTTTTCAACAATGCTCAATGACTCAATTAAAACTAAAAAATGGAGTGACAAAGTTAAGGTTTGGTTTTCTAAGACATACTGGAGGCCAGAGGACTGTATAGAAGAAAAAGACGCAAAAGACTTTCATGCCAAATTCAACCCAGTAGTTACAACAGATGTACAAGTATTTAGTTTCTTTCAGTTAATTTTTACAATTGCTGTATCAGGGAGTGTATTATTTTTTATATCTGAATATACAAAAACAGAAATTGCTATTATTGGGGTGTTCATAATATCCCTAACTACCCTCACAAGCATGCTGCTACAAAGCCATAATGCCTATATTGCGCTATTTACACTTTCATGCCTAGGTGCTGTTGGAATAACAAGTTTTGAGATCATTGATTATGAAGTACTATCATCAAAGCTTTTAGTTGCTCAGTTTGGTATTAGTGCATTTGGTATTGCAGTAATAGCTCTTTACAAGCGATTATTTGGAATTGAGTTAGCTAACGCTTAATTAAACCCAATCTGGACAAGGAAGATCGTTATTAATTAAAAAATTTCTATTATAAAGTTTGCTTAAATACCTGGAACCCGAATCACACAATATAGTAACAATATTACTTCCAGCTTCCATATGTTTAGACATTTCAACTGCTCCGGCAACATTGATACCGGCACTACCTCCAAGATATAAGCCTTCAGTTTCAACCATCTGAAACATAGCGCTTAGAGCATCTGTATCACTTATTCTTAAAGGGATATCAACCTCCAATCCTTCAATATTTTTTGTAATTCTTCCTTGACCAATACCTTCTGTAACCGAAGAGCCTTCTGATTTTAATTCCCCATCTTGGAAGAAAGAGTAAATAGCCGCACCATAAGGATCAGCAAGGCCGATTTTAATATCCTTATTTTTATCTTTAAGATATTGAGCTATTCCAGAAAGAGTTCCACCCGTTCCAACAGAGCATATGAAGCCATTTACTTTTCCATCAAGCTGATTATATATTTCTGGCCCAGTTTCATTGTAATGGCCTATCTTATTCGCCTCATTATCAAATTGATTGGCCCATAGAACGCCATTAGGGTTTTCGTAAGATTCTGCAACTTTTTTTGAATATTTCACATAATTATTTTCATCTTTATATGGCACAGCTGGAACTTCTATTAGCTCTGCTCCGCAAGCTCTTATGGTTGCTTTCTTTTCTTCAGATTGAGTATCTGGAATAACTATAACTGTTTTGAGGCCAAGGGCATTTCCTACAAGCGCCAACCCAATACCCGTATTACCAGCTGTACCCTCAACAATAGTCCCGCCTTTTCTTATAAGACCTTTTTTTATTGCGTCCTCTAAAATATATTTAGCTGCTCTATCTTTAACTGAACCGCCTGGATTCATAAACTCAGCTTTGCCAAAAATATTACAGCCTGTCTCATTAGAAAGATGTTCTAGTTTTATTAGCGGTGTATTTCCAATGTATTTAATCATTTAAAGGCTTGAATCTCCTGGATCCCAGTCATTGCTGGAAATATTTAATTTATTAACTTCTTTGGCGGGGATTCCAGCAACCGTTATCTCATTTTTTACATCTTTCAGAACCAGGCTTCCTGCTGCAATAACCGCTTTGTTACCAACAGTAATATTCCCTAAAATGGTGCTAGAAGCGTATATTGTTGCACCACTTTTAATGTTTGGATGCCTCTTTCCAACCTCATTACCCTTGCCCCCAAGCGTAACACCCTGAAAAATTGAAACATCTGATTCGATTACAGCGGTTTCTCCTATAACAATTCCAGTTGCATGGTCCATCATAACTCCCCCTGCAATCTTCGCAGCAGGGTGAATATCTATGCCAAAAATTTCTGATGATCTATTTTGAAAAAATAGTGCCATAGTGTGTCTATTCTTATTCCATAGACAATGAGAAGCCCTGTATGTAGCTAAGCCAAGAAAGCCCTTATAAAACAATAATGGTGTTGAAAAGTAGTCGCATGACGGATCATTATCTTTAAAAAAGATAAGATCTTTTTCGATATCGCCCTCTATATTTTTACAATCATCAAAAACGTCAATAATAAATTTCTTGATATCCATAGCAGACAAAGCGTCGCTATGGAGTTTAGATGAGAGGATGGATGCAACTGCGTTAGTAAGATTTTTTTGGGATAAAACTAGAGAATGCAAAAAAGAACCCAGTGATGGTTCTGCATCAACTCTTAACCCTATCTCATCTCTAATATTTTCCCATAAACTTTTACTCATAACAAAAGATTATAAACTTAAACTATTAAGAATACCTATGGTATGCAAAGTAATATAAAATCATAACAAGATAAATAAAATATTATGAAAAAAGTAAAAATACTAACCTTTTCATGCCCTGATCAATCAGGCATCCAGGCAAAAGTTACAGGCTTGATGGATAAGTACAATGCCTTTTTAACAGATGTGCAGTCCTACTCTGACAAAGATTCGAATAAATTCTTTTCTAGAATTGTTTTCTTTATTAATGATATGGAAGTAGTAACAGAAGAGTTTTTTTCTGAATTTGAGGCTTTAGCAATGAAGCTTTCAATGCAATGGTCTATTGATGATGAATCTAGAAAAATTAAGACTGTTATAGCTGTTTCAAAAGAAGGTCATTGTTTAAATGATTTATTGTATAGAGCAAGATATAGAGATATGCCAATAGAGATAGTTGGGGTAGTCTCAAATCATGAAGTTTATAGAGAGATAGTAGAATTTAGTGGTATAAAATTTCATCATCTTCCAATAGAAAAGAGCTCTGAGTCAAAGAAAATGCAAGAAAATGAGTTCAGATCTGTTGTTGCTTCCAGTGGTGCGGAGCTAGTAGTACTGGCTCGGTATATGCAGATTTTATCTGACAATCTTGCAAATGAATGGTCAGGAAAATGTATTAATATCCACCATAGTTTCTTGCCTAGCTTTAAAGGGGCCAGGCCGTATCACCAAGCATTTCATAAGGGCGTAAAGATTATCGGAGCAACTGCTCATTATGTTACTGGGGATTTAGACGAGGGCCATATTATTGAACAAGATGTTCAAAGAGTTTCACATAATGACTCTCCAGAGGATCTAACAAGAAAAGGTAATGATATTGAATCTAGCGTTTTATCTAGAGCGGTTAGATGGCATGCAGAAAAAAGGGTTATTATTAATGGGTCTAAGACTGTTGTATTTAACAATTAGATAAAATGGTGGAGCTACGCGGGATCGAACCGCGGACCCCCTGCTTGCAAAGCAGGTGCTCTCCCAGCTGAGCTATAGCCCCATTTTGAACTGATAATTGTACTTTAAAAATAAAATATATCTACTCATATTTCTATAAATAAAAAAAGGATGGCTAGGCCATCCTTTTTTTTAATAAATAATAACTTAAGCTACAAAGTCATCGCCTTCCGCCCATGAGCAGCCAGTAAGGCCTCCAGCTTTTAATGCTTTAAGTGTCCTAAGAACCTCATCTGCATTTCTTCCAGTGTCCAAAGCATTTACTGATACATGCTGAATTATTCTTTGATCATCGATAATAAAAGTTGCTCTATAACAAACACCCTCTTCAACATTAACAACACCTAGCTCGTTAGACAAGCTAAGACCTGTATCTGCAGCTAATGAGTGTTTTATACCACCAATTAAACTATTATCGTTCTTCCATGCAAGCTTACAAAACTCGTTGTCGCCACTTATTCCAATAACTGTTGCTTCATCAACAAGTTTGTCCATTGCAGCAATTTCTGTTGGGCAAATGAATGTAAAGTCTTTTGGGTAAAAGTAAATTACGCTCCAATCTTTTTTTAATGGCTCGTAATTCTCTTCTACAGAAACTTCTACCAGCTCGTTATCACTATTAACTCCCTGAAGCTTAAAAGCTGGGAATTTATCACCTACTGTTAACATATATTTTTCTCCTAATATCTCAATCAACATTTCATGAGAAATATAATTGTACTATTTAATTTAAAAAAAAGGATGGCTAAGCCATCCTTTTTTAACACCTAAACTTAATTAGGCTATCTCTCCCACAAGATTAAAGCTTATAAGTAAACCCAACTTTAAGTGTTCTTGGTTTTTGTGATCTTGCGCCATCTTTTGGAGCTCTGGCTACGATATCTTCATGATCAAGAATATTTTCCATTACAAAATATACATCTGTTTTATCATTCAAAGGCTTTCTTAAATTTAAATCTATAAATGAGTGGGCTTCAATATTTTGATTCACGCCACAAGATGCTGTTGAGCAAGCGCTTCCATTCTCTACAAGCCTTATATTTCCACTCAACCCATTTGAATTAATAAACCCAACAACTAAAGCAAGAGAAGAGCTTGGAACATAAGGGACATCATCACCCGCAGCAACTACACCCCAATATTCTCCATCATCATCAAAGCTATTTTTAAATGTTGCATCTGTAGAGGTGAATGTTAGCCCAATTGGATATAGCATTCCCTCTGATCCATTGAATATATGAGATCCTGAAATCTCTATTCCAGAAACGTCTACTGCTCCACCATCAAAAATATCACCATCATTACAGTCTCCACCTTGTGAATTTTTACAAACAGCTTTTAAGTTTTTATAGTCACTAGCAAAATAGAATGCTTCAAGGCTTGAATCATTCTTAGCATACCTAAAACCAAGCTCCATGTTATCTGCCTTTTCAGGGTCTGTTCCAAACATTGCTGTCATCCCCTCGTGGAACCCAGCTACTAGCTGTAAATTTTCACTCATATCATAAGTGGCCCCAAAACCAGTTGTGCTGTGGTCGCCATCTTTTGTTTTTGGATACCCTGATGCGAGCATAGTCCTTGTTGGAACACCATCATCCCACCTATTCTCCACTTGGTCATAATCTTCAGATCTGTGACCAATTGTCAGAGCCAGTGCTCCTATCGTGATTTTGTCCTCTATATAAAAAGAAGTTGCTTTTGACACTCTTAGTCTATTATTACTTCCTGTATACCCAGAAGAACAAGCATATAAAGCAGAGTTAGTTCCATTAGCACTTTGATCAAAACATTCATAATTCTGGTATCTGCTTTCAGAGTCTTCCATATCTCTATAGCCAATTGTTATATTATGATTTTTTATATCTGTTGAAACTTTAAATTGGTAGCCTTCATTGGTATAGAACCTATTGTTATGCTTAAGCTTAACCTGAACAGCCAATGTACCATCTAAGATAGCCTGTGCATTTTCGTTACCAGCATTAGCAGCAGAAATAACAGTATTGATTCCATTTCCAACACCATGATCAGAGTTATTATTTGCTTTATCTACTTTAAACCAGTCTCTGTGATAATCATTGCTCCATGTCGATGCAATAACTCTAATTTTTTCAAAATCTCCCAAATATGTAAGAGACTTTTGATCACCATCGTTATTCATTTCATCGTACTGAGTCATTCCATACCTTACCCTTGGATTAGCATTAAAGCTTTGGCCTGACAAGCCAACATATGATTGATTGGATACCTCGTCTATATCAACCATTTTGAAAGTTACAGAATGATCCCCATTTTCATATCTTGCTTTAATCATTAGATCTGATTTATCAAAACCTGTATCGCCGCCAACATTTGCAACGCTATCAAACCCATCACTTTGATGTTCATGAATTTCAACTAATCCGCCAAAATTACCAGATACTCCACCATAATATGCATGAGTTCTTAGCATTCCATTTTGGCCAAACTCCTGAGTTAATTTACCAGAAGCTAGTTCAGGTATAGGTGTGCTAATCATATTTATAGCACCTCCAATCGTACTTGGTCCTTGGCTAATTGAAGATGGTCCTTTTAGAACTTCTACTGAATTAATTCTTCCGGTGGTTGGAAAGTAATATGCTGAAGAGGATGTATATGGAGCAGGCGCAACAAGTATGCCATCTTCCATTAAAGTAATTTTTGCTGACCTATCTATTGATGTTCCTCTAATTGAGATATTAGGCCTAAGTCCATAACCATCTTCTGTTCTAAAATAAACACCTGGAACTGCTGATAAAATTTTATGGATATCTGTATCCATTGCTTTCTGCAGCTCTTCATTACTGACAACTGTTCCAGAACCAGGAAGCTCTTTCACATCTGCTTTAGTTCCTATAATGGTTACTGTCTCTACCTCTTGTGTATCTGCATAAATTTCAGATGTAACTGAAGCAGCTGATAACAATAATAAGATTCCAATAGCTAATTTATTTTGTTTTATAATTTTCATAATCTACCTTATATGTTTTTAAATGGGAGCTGGTGAATATATTTTGTATAAAACGAAGATATATAAATTCCATCACTTTTAGGGGAATATATATTCACCAACTCTTGTAAATGCAAATGATAATGATTCTCATTTACAAATGCAAGCCCAAAAGACTTTTATTTTTGATAAGTAGTTTTTTAGATTAGTTTTTTTAGTTGTTGCCTTTGATGGCAAAAAATAAACCAAGTGATAATAAGAATATCTGCTCACTCATAAAGAGCTTCTCTGTAATAAACCAATCTGGGTGTGCAATAGCGAAAGCGCCTATCATTATTACAACAACTGCTCCTCCAGACAATCTTGTGATGAGGTTACCTATTTGATTGAACAAAAGACCGCCTATGATTATGCCGACCCCTGCTATGACCTCTCCAAGTGCGACTAGGCTAGTAATTAATTCAGGCCAAATAATCCCTTTACTCTCAAACCATACCACCATTTTTTGAGGCGGTAGTGGGAATTTTCCATAGCCATGAAGAAAAAATGAAATTCCAAGAGATAGCCTTAGTATCCATGGAGCTATGCCCGTAAATGGTTTAGCAATTTTATCTAAAGTGTTATTAATACTCATTGGTTTAAGCCTCGTTTAATAAAAGTATATCCTCATCTGAGCAAATGTTAAAACCTTTGTTGATAAGCAGCCTATCCAACTCATCTCTTCCTATATCAACTTTCAAATAAGTGGTTCCTTGCCCAGAATTTTCCTCTTGCACAATACACCCCATACCATAAAGCTCAGACCTTAGCTTTCCGAGAGAAGCTTCTACAGATACCCACCCTTTATATATACCATTGAATAATTGCAGATTTATTTTTTCTCTTAAATGCTCAATGCCTAAGTTTTTTTCTGCAGAAATCCAAACCTCATTGCTTGATTTTCTTTTTTCAGGATCTCTTAGTCCAACTAGGTCGCACTTATTATTAATTCTTATTTGAGGTATTTTTTCAAGGCCCAAGCTATTCAAAATATGATCAACCTCACTAATTTTTTGATCGTGATCTGGATCAGAACAATCAGCAACATGCAAAAGTAGATCTGCTGATTGCAGCTCATCTAATGTAGCTTTAAATGACTCTATTAGCTCGGTTGGTAAATCTGATATAAAACCCACTGTATCTGAAAATAAAATTGGGCCAAGCTCAGGATCAACATTTCTTCTTGTAACAGAATCAAGTGTGGCAAATAATTTATCTGCTGCATACTGATTGCTTTTTGTAAGTTTATTAAAAAGTGTTGTTTTTCCTGCATTAGTGTAGCCAACTAAGGCAACTAATCTGTTCCTACTTTTTTTTCTTGCATAACTGTTGAGCTGTTTTTGTTTATGAGCTTTAACTAGCCTGCTTTTTAAAGTTCTGATCCTATGTCCAATTAATCTTCTGTCAGTTTCAAGTTGTGTTTCTCCAGGCCCTCTAAGGCCAATACCACCTTTTTGTCTTTCTAAGTGAGTCCACCCTCTTATTAACCGAGTCGAAAGATGGTTTAACTGAGCTAACTCTACTTGGAGCTTGCCTATATGTGTTGTGGCTCTTGTAGCAAATATATCTAGTATTAATTCTGTTTTATCAATAACCCTTACCTTAAGCTTGAGCTCAAGATTTCTAGCTTGGGAGGCGGATAATTTGTGGTTAACAATTACTAAGCCAATATCTGATTTATGTACTAACTCGTATAACTCTTCTAGCTTACCCTTATTAATGAAATGGCTAATTGATGGTCTGCTTTGTTTATGAGACGTAGTTCCTATAATCTCTGCTCCAGAAGACTGAACAAGATCAAAAAACTCTCTTTCAGCATCGTCAATTAATTGTTTTTCTCTAAGGGAATGAACATCAATGAAAACTAGAAATGTTTTTGTATTAGCTTTTTCTTCTTTAAACATGTAATTAATATTGTAGAGATTTTATTTATATTTGTTACTATTATTAAGTAAATATAAATTCTTTAATTAAGGAGCATTTATTAATAAAGGTGAAAGAGCTACGAACTCGTCACTTGCCAGTAAAAAAAGAAAGGCTGTCAGAGAAATAAAAAAACTCAGATTGGAAAAGAAATATAAAGAACTTCGAAAAGCTAGAAAAAATAAATAGCAAAGAAGTTTAATTTTTATTAGGGCAAGTAAAGCCACAGATATGGTGGCATAGGACTTTATTAATCAATAAAAATGGAAAAAATAGATAAATACATACCTTTGCTTATAATCTTGGGATCTCTTTTTATAGCTTCAATAGTTTAAAAAGTTCTAGAATTTTTTTTCTTGTAGGCCGCATTTTCCGGAAGCCCTAACTTCAACTTTTGGGCTCGAGTTTTTTGAACCTTTTTTATTCTTTAGCCAAATATCTCCCTGGATCTTTCCTTTACCAGTAAACCAATTAAAAGAATTAGTCACTCTGTATAGCTCAACCTCATACTCAGGAAATAAAGGATGTTCATCGCCCGGCTGCATTGTATGAAATACCTCAATTCCTGTTTCAGTAACCTCAGATGACCATGATGCATTTGGGTTGAGCCATATAGGAGATGGGTCAAATGTATGAGTTAATGATTTAAACTTTTCAGCATTCATATCTGCTTGCCAATATTGAACTACGTACATTTTATCTTTCTCCCAATCCTCGGAAGCAAAACTTGTTTTAGCTCTTTGGAGAAGAAAAAGTGATTGTTGGGTTTGAGTGGCAAGGTTTTTAAAAAACTCTATCCCTTCAGATAGGTAAGTCTTCTTAATATCTTTGTAAGTAATTGAGTAAGTCCCATCAAGCTCGCATAAAACTTTAGATTGCTCAGCATGAAGAGTTATTGAGAATAAAAAAACTATAAGAAATCGCATAGTAAATATTATAAATCGTTAAAGCTAGTTCTTAAATAGTCTGCCTTCAACTGAAGTGCCTTTTATCTTGATGCTCTTTATGAGTAAGGGATCAATGGTGAGGGGATTCTGAGATAAAATTGTAAAATTAGCATATTTACCAGGACTGATACTTCCATAATCATCCTCAAGCCCCATCGTATATGCTGAATGTAAAGTAACACCTTTTAGGGCCATTAAGGCAGATATTCTTTGGTTTGGACCAGCAACCTTACCTGAATAATTAACTCTGTTAACAGCTGAATGCATTAATACAAGAGGAGAAGCTGGTGCCATTGGCATATCAGAATGAAGGGAAATTGGTATATTTGCAGCTGCGACATCTCCCAGTCTCACCATCTGTTGAGACCTCTCAAATCCAACCCCTTTTCTACTGTAAAGATCTGACAAAACAGAAACATAGTAAGGATTTGCACTCACCATAACCCCCAAAGCTTTCATTTTTTCAATTTGATCTTTTGCGGAATACCCAAAATGAACAATGGTAGTTCTATGATCTGTTCTAGGATTTCTTTTCATATTATCATCAAGCACATCAAGTATTCGATCCAACCCTTCATCGCCATTTTGATGAACATGAATTTGATAGCCAGCATCCCAAAAGAGCTGAAATGTTTTTTTAAAAACATCTCTTTCCATTAGCCATACGCCCTGATGTCCGTCTAGGTAACCATCTCTTAAGACCATATTTTGTGAATACATGGCTCCATCAGAAAATAGTTTTATATGTTTTGGTAAAAATTGAACCTTGCCAGCACCCCAAGATAATTGCTTTTTCGTCTCATGCAAGAGGTCTTCTATCTCCATATTTTCAAGCATATATAGCGCGCTAGGAATATAAAAAGATCTAAATGGAGTATCTATGTCACCAAAAACATAATTTTTAACCTTTTGAATTTTGGGATCATACATTGCCCCAGGGTTGCCAATTAGAGTTATTCCATTCTGTTGAACATAATCCTCAGTAGTTTGAAGGCCTTTAATTATTCTTTCTGGAGATGCAAGATATGCCATAATTTTTGGCATAACTGCAATTAAGCCTCTTTCAGAAAAATGCCCTTTTTCAAGATTAGCAAGTTTCTTATCGTATTCATTAAGATGAGCAATATCTTTTTCGTTTATATTAAAAAATTCAAGCGCTTTAGTATTAAGTATGAATTCGTGGAAAGATCTATGGATAATAAGGATTGGTCTTTCTTTGGATATTAAATCTA
>Ga0102817_1000031_pt1 | contig 37850 bp, 31 predicted proteins | sample ColrivemetaGS555_FD_78193 | JGI IMG/M metagenome (GOLD analysis project Ga0102817, IMG submission 78193) | Estuarine microbial communities from the Columbia River estuary - Ebb tide non-ETM metaG S.555 | ecosystem: Environmental > Aquatic > Marine > Intertidal zone > Estuary | place: USA...
AGAACTACAAGAAGAAAAACCTGGCCTTTGGGCTAACATTAGAGCTAAAAAAGCTAGAGGTGAAAAACCTGCTCATAAAAACTCTAATGCACATAAAGATGCAGTTAAGGCCGGAAAGAAGATTAATAAAGAAGGTCTTTGGGCTAATATTAATGCTAAGAAAAAAGCAGGAAAGAAATCATCTCATGGTAACTCTAATGCTCATAAAGCTGCAGAAAAAGCCGGTAATAAATTGAAACCATAATAATGCCTGCGAAATTAAAACCCTCAGTTAAAGAATACGTTAAAGATGCTAAAGGCAGAATGACAAGCAGATTTGCTTGGAAACACTATACACCATCAGCAACTCCAACTAATGAGTTAGAGAAGATGCTTGAAAGTCCAAGTTATAGAAAAAAGAAGAATATAATCTTAAGAGAATTAGCTAAAAGAAAATGACGAGATTAACATTAGCACAGATGATCGGAGAGATACTTGCTACCGAAAACTTCAAAGATGGGAAGAAGAAAGGTAAGTCAAGACCTGGACGTGTAAAAAAGTCTGGTGCTAGTTGTAATGGTTCTGTAACCGACCTTCGTAGAAAGGCTAAAAATGCATCAGGTGAAAAAGCAAAGATGTATCATTGGTGTGCGAATATGAAAGGTGGTAAAAAATGATATTAACAAATTCAAAACTACATAGTGAACCTAACTTCCTTGATGCCATTGAGGACATGGAAGTACTACAAGACATTCACAGTGTAGATTTATTTGATCAAAATGGTTATCATTTAACTAAAGCCGAACAGGCTTTCTTAGTCCGTAACGGATATGCCCCTATCGAAAGAAGACATGAAGATTGTTTAAGATATGATTGGATAACATGGGATAAAAAAGACGGAGCACATATTAATCACTCAGACTTATTTGAAAGAAAAGGATTCTCAGACCAAGCATTAGAGCAATTACAGATACATGCAGAAGAGTACAATCCAATGTTGTATAAGTTAATTAAAATGAAACCTAAATGGGGAATTGACATATCAATTGATTATGTATCTCCAGATGCTGTATTTGAAGTTTTCCATTATGAATGGGATGCTTTTAACTATGAGGCAGTAATAGAAAAAAAATTAGAAATCGAGCAGTTCGTCCTTAATCAAGACTGGGATGAGATTGCTATAAAACTATGGAAGATAAAAGACCAATGGATTAACTTAGATTTTTTTAATCAAACTGAATGGCGCACTAACTACTTTGGATTATCTCCTGAGAAGTTCAAGAACGTTATTTGGGAGAGTTAGTCTATTTATACTTATATACCTATATATAATAACCGCTCATTATGACTTACAATGAAATTAAACGTCGTCTAATAAAGTGTGAAAAGACACTTGCCCTTTTTCAACAAAAGGATCTAAGTAACTCAACACCAGAAGAAAGACAACAGGCTCAAAAAAATATTATCTCAGTTAATGAATCTATATCTAAATATAAGAAGATTCTTAAAGAAGGTAGTAAAACTTACATTCTCACACCTAAATCAGGACAAACCTCTGCAGCATCATTATCTGATGATGAAGTAGATGCTTTAAAAGATGCAGATGATATCAAAGGTATTAAATCTGCTGATGGAGAGGAAATAAAAGAGAGGTTAAAGAAGAACGCCGGAGTAGAATTTTCAGTAGAAGAAACAAAGTCAATTGCAAAGCAAGTAGGTAAAGCAGTAGCTATGTCTCTTAAAGCAATAGGAGATGCTGTAAGAACTATGAGAGCTACACATATCGAAGAAAATTCTTTTGATGTTGAAGTAGATTATAAGAACGGTAAAGATGATGCTTTTTCATTTCATATTGTTGACGATACCTTACACTTAGCAGACTTTAGCTTTGATAAAGAATTAGTTGATGTAGGAGTTAAACCTTCAGGAGAAGCTATTATAAATGTAGACGTATTATCTAATGAACTTCAAAAACATTTTAAATCATTTAGTGAAAACTTTCAATATAAAGATAGAAAATTAAGTCACGAAGAAGAAGATAGATTAGATTTAATTGCACATAAAGAATTTGGTAATGACTTCAGTAAATTATCTGACGAAGATAAAGATAAGGTATTTGCTAAAAGAAGTAAAGTAGGAGTTAAAGAAGACGATAACCAAGGGTATACTAAACATAAACTATTAGCTTATCTAGGTCAAGCAGACGATGCTATGATTAGAACTCATGATGATAAGTACTTAATTATATATAATCCAAAGAACGGTAATGACGATAATGCTGCAATGTGGCATGACGAGACTGTATTTGGTGTAGATAATGATGGAGAAGAACATGAAGTAAGATACGATCAAATAGATCGCTTACAGTTAGAAAAACATGATCCAGACCAGGAACAGAAAGATGATGAAGAAGATCACGGAGTAGGATATGATGACGAAGGTCGTCCACTAGGTGAAGGTGAAGGAGATGATCACCACTACTTAAAAGTTCCTAGCGCCGATTATAAAAAAGCACAAGCTATACTAGATCAAAACATTGACCCTACTTACGTTAAAATGGAGGTAGTAGATAACGATGGAGCTGGTAATGTAATATTCTACTTTATATTCAGACATGAAGATGGCTTTGACGATATGTACGGAGATGCAGAAGCAGATTCAGAATTTTATCAAGAGCCAGAAGAAGATGGAGGAGCATTTGTATATGATGCAGCAATGGATTTACGAGCTAATGATATTACTGTAGTAGATTCTTCAGCAGATATGGATGAAGCAACAGACCTTAACGACCCTGTCTTAATGAGAATGAGAGTCGCTAAAAAGAGAAATGCTGATCTTAAGAAAGTAGATCAAATGCACGCTAGAGATAGGAAAGATCAAAGAATAAACGGTAAGAAGAGACTCTTAATCAAACAGCTTAAAGATAAAAGAGCTGAGATAGAAAGAGAGATGGAGAACGATCCAGAAATCGAAACAACAGGAGGACCAGTAGCTGATAGATATGGTGATATGTTAAATAAGATTGACAACGCTATTGAAAAAGCATCAGGTAGAATTAAGCCTATGGACTACGATACAGCAGTAGGTAAGGTAAGTGAAGATGAAGAAGAGGATGCTAGAAATGATGCTGACTACGAAGCTGGTTGGGCAGATGATCCTAGAAAAGATGAAGTATTAGACAACGGTACATTAGTTACCTTTGGATACGATTTAGATATGATACAACAAGTAGTTGATCACTTAAAAAATAATTATAAAGAAGATCAAGATTATGTACTTCATGTTGGAAGAGGAGATGATTTACCTAATGCTGTTACTTTTCCTAGAGGAGAATTCACAGACGATCACGACTTAAACGATATGTTAAACGCAGCACAAGACGACCAAGATAAGTATGATGCTTATACCGATGAATCACATCAACACCCTTCAAAAGGACATAGAGGAGGAGCTAAAAAAATACAAAAAGCATACGATTTAGTAATTACTATGATGAAAGATCTTGCCAAGAAATATAAAGCAGGAGATAAATCAGTTGTTGATCAACTTAAAACTCTTACTATTACTAAAAAGAAATTAGAAAAGCAATTAGATAATGCTGTCTCAGGTACTAATATGGGACAAGATCTAGATGAAAAGAACATAAACGAATATGCTTCTAGAGATTTAGATGAAATATTTGGAGCATTAGGATATAGACAAGGGTTTGACGAATTTATAGAAGATAATCCTGGATGTGTAGAGGTAATAATGGAATGGATTGGAAGCGTTTCTGAATTTAGACAAAAGCTATCTAGTGAGTACTCGAAAGAAGAACAAGAAAACTTAGGATTCTATTACGGCGATGATGATGACGATGAGTATAACGAATCTACTAATGAAAGTCTTAACCCAGAAGTATCTAAAAAAGTAGCTCAATTCATCAAAGCAATGGCTAAGAGATACGACTATGAAGAGCAAGATGCTGTTTATGCTATTATGGCAGCTTTGAAACAAAGAGATTTTGACGGAGTAAATGAAGAGGAATACAAAGGAAAACATCAAGGTACTAACTATAAATGGCCAATGTCAAAGGCTACTAAAGATAGAAAAGAAGCTGATAAAAAAGAAACATTAAAAGAATTTACAGACAATTCATTTAAAGGCTCAGAAGTAATCGACGATGCCAACAAAAGATCGCCTGATATGTTCGGTAAACAATTATTTGCAGATCTATTACCTAAAGGGGTAGCTAGTGAAAACGATGCATTTGAAGCTTTAAAGAAACATGATAAGAGTGGTATCAAAGCTAGAATGGGTCGATATGCACCAATGTTTGTTCACATGCAATATCATGTATTAGAGCATGAAGGTGATAAATATAGAATGCATCAAAAACAATACTACAATAGTAACTTTAAAGATAAAGATCCAGACTTTAATCCTGGCGTATCTGCAATTACCTTAATGAAAGTAGATGAAAATGATGAGGGTAAAAATTTAGGTACTATTCTAGTTAAAACAGATCAGTATGTACAAGATCTAAGAAACTTACCTGGACTAGGAAAGAGACATATGGAAGAAGCTACTAGAAAAGACCTAGGAATGGTCACATCAGTATCTAAACGTAGAGCAGGAGCTGAATTAAAACAGAAATTAGCAGGTAAACGTTCTGATGGAATGGGTAAGTATGATGGTAATATTTACGGATTAGATAATGACGGCAAAAGAGTTGAATTGAAAAGTTTAAACGATTTAAATAAATTTAAGAAGTTTGAATTAGATGCCGATATAAACGAAGTAAATGAAGCTTCTAAAGAGAGAATGATTAAGCAAATTAAAAGAGCTCTCAAAGACGGTCTTTCTATATATAAACTTCCAATGGATGCTCAGAAATATTATACTCACCATAAAGATGAGTTTAAAAAAGAAGCTAAAAATGAAGCTAAAGGAGGTCAAATTATGCCTGGAGATTATGTTAAAAATCAACACGGTAATATTTACCAAAGAGTAGATGGAAAAGTTGGAAAACATGATGCTTATGTTAGAGTTACTAACGGTAAAGTAGGTAAAAAGAAAACTGGCTTACATGACTCTTTTAAATTAACTTTAGTTAATAAAAGTGAATTAGAGGAAGCAGGACCTGGATTTGCTCATGACTGTGCAGCACACGTTGTACATGAAGTATATGGAGCAGGTATATGTTTAGACGAACAACATACTTTAGTTAAAGAAGGTAATAAGCATGTAGTAACTCACTATGATGTATTCTTTAAAAAAGGAAATAGGTTAGTAGAAGATGTTCCTGCTGAGCACTTAAAAGTGATCACTATGAATGAACATTGGCATAAAGGCTACAAAAAGAAAAAGAAGTAAGATATGCATAAATTAGAAAAACTCATACTCGAGGCTTACTCTGACGTCATTAATGAAATGTCCCAACAGGCTATCCAATCTAAAGGTGGTACTGTACAGTGGGAAGATATTTCTGATTCACAGAGAAAAAGTATTGTTAAAAGATACGGTGAACCTAATTACGGTGGTGAGCATGATTTTTTCAACCAAGCTATGGATACATACTTTAAAGCTACAGAAAAGAACACTACAACAGGAAGCATAGGGCATAAAATACTTACTTTACCCTCTTTCTCTGCACTTTATAAGAATTACGCAGGTATCATACAAGACATTAAAAAACTAATGGGCTCTGACGATGTTAGACAAGATCAAGCAGCAAGAGAGTTATTTGAACTTATTAAAACTAACTTCAGAAAAATACAAAGATACCTTAGAACAGAAAGACCAGAACAATATAGTTTACTTAAACTTCAGAGAATGAGTGAACTAATGACTACTAAGTTAGAAGAATATAAAACATCTCGGACTTTAAATGAATCTCTTATCGATTCTCTAAACGAAGAAGAACCAACACCAGAAGAAGAACCAGATACAGAAGCTCCAGAAGAGACTGTATTAGAAGACGCTACTGATGAAATCCTGGGAAAGTTCCCAACATTGAAAAAAGCTATTATTAAGTTACAAACCGGACAGTTTAAGGAGTTCGTAGAAAGCATCGACTGGATCTCTCCACGTCCATCGTCTTTCAGGGTGAACATTAAAAACGGACAATCCTATATCCTTAAATGGACAGGAACTGGGTTTGAAGCACAAATATTAGGTAAACGCTATTATATTGAAAAGATAGATGAATACCAACAAGCTTTAGATAAGTTGGCTAGACTTTACAAAGAAGGTCCTATGAGCGGGGCTGGAGAAGGAGAGCCCGCTGATACTGATTCCGGAGGCGGAGGAGGTGGAGGCGGTGACTTCCCGGGTGGAGAAGGTGGAGCTGAAGGCGGTGAAGAAGGCGGCGCAGACGTTGATTCACTAGCAGGAGATGATGCCGGAGGAGAAGAAGGCGGCGGAGCTGACTTAGGAGGTGAAACAATAGACTTCGAAGACGGAGAAGAACCAGAAGCATAATATGAATCTTATAGATAGAGTTATACTAGAATGGTCCTATAAGACCAAAAAAGGATATCCTGACATTAATAATGAAAAGGATATGGCTCTATTTGAATCTATGTTTGGTTTTAATCTAAATGAAACACCCCTTACTCCTAAAGAGTTAAGTAAGCAAAACTCTAAAACAAAAGAAGAAAGGATAGATATACTAATCTACAAAATTAAAAATAAAGAACCTTTAGAATTAGATAAAGGCGGAACCTTTTTAGTTAACGATCCAGCAGGATCTAAAGTAGCAGAATTAGAAGCTTGGGATATAGGCAAAGGGCCAGTTACCTTAGAAGATAAAGAAGGAAATAAAATAACTACTTCTAAACTTAAAAAATCTGATGATTTTGGAGGAGGTAAAGGTTCTGGAGGAGGTGCTGCACAGACAGCTATTCAAGAAACAGCTCAATGCTTAGTTAATGCTTTAGCACAGAAGATAGGTAGTGAAATCTCAGTAGCAGATTTAACAGAAGAAAAACTTAATTCTGTAGTAAGTGATATTGACTCTAATACTCCAGTTGCTGATATAATTCAATTTATTATTAATTCACCAGGATGGGCTTTAACGTTTATCAATACTGCTAAGAAACTTAACTCTTTTGCAGGAACTGGTTTTGAATACCATAGAGGCTCATCATTTGTAGAGTCTATATACACAGCTTGGAAAAAAGTAAGAAAAGATAACGGATGGAGAATATCAGACGATAAATGGAATCCTGCAGATATATGGATTGTATCTCCTTCAATTAAAAACGTTACTTTACGAAATGGAGACATAGCTGAATTAAATAACCACCTATTGGAGCTATTTAGCGAAAAGAAACTTATAGGTGTGTCGTTAAAGAAGTTAGGACCAGATAGTAAAATGAGTGTACTAAATAAAGAAGCATCTGCTGAGAAAGATGGATACGCTTCTTCTATAGTTTCTCCTACATCTAAGGATGCTTACATAAGTTTTGACTCTGGCGTAAAAATGCAGCTAAGAACATTTACTACAGACGGTACAAGCTTCCAAGGAGAGATAAAAGGTAAGACTGCTAACCAAGGAAAGATCGGAGGAGGAGTAATAAGCTTATTAATTCAGAAAGCAGGACTAGATCCACTACCTACTCAGAAAAATGCATTAGCAGATTCGATTAATTTATCAGATGAGTTTGTAAACAACTTTATTGATATTGCAAAAAAATACGGAGGGTTTAATATATCCTCTGAAGAACTAAAAGAAAAGAGTACAGACTGGATATCATCAAAATATCAAGCTCTTTCGTTTATAAAGATTATTGAAACAGGAGATAAAGCATCAGTGTCCAATGCATTAACAGACATAGTTAATTATGCAGGATCAAAAAGTTCTATTTCATCTGTTTACATTAAAGTAAGTTAGTTATGGCACAAGATATTAAAAAGATAATAGCACAAGAGTATATTAAGTGTGCTAAAGATCCGGCCTATTTCATGAAGAAGTATTGCTATATACAGCATCCTACTCGTGGCCGTATCTTATTTAACTTATATCCATTTCAAGGTAAAGTACTACACTTATTTAAAGATCATCAATACCTTATTACTCTTAAGTCTAGACAGCTTGGTATTTCTACTTTAGCTGCTGCTTATAGTTTATGGCTGATGTTATTTCATAAAGATAAGAACGTACTAGCATTAGCAACTACACAAGCAACTGCCCGTAACTTAGTTACAAAGACAATGTTTATGTATGATCAGCTACCTAAATGGTTAAAGCTACCTGCATTAGAGAAAAACAAATTATCACTAAGACTTAAGAATGGATCTAAAATTACAGCGAAATCATCTAATGCTGATGCAGCAAGATCCGAAGCGGTATCGCTCTTACTTATTGATGAGGCCGCCTTTATTGATAACATTGACGAAACGTTTGCAGCTGCTCAACAAACACTAGCTACTGGTGGACAGTGTATGGCTTTATCAACTCCTAACGGTATTGGTAACTGGTTCCATCAAACGTGGGAAAAAGCAGAAAGCGGTGAAAATAGTTTTTTACCTATAAGATTACCATGGACAGTACATCCTGAAAGAAATGAAGCATGGAGAGAGCAACAGAATGCTGACCTTGGACCTAAGATGGCAGGACAGGAATGTGATTGTGACTTCTTAGCTTCTGGGGATACAGTATTTGAACCGGATGATATGTCATTTTATGAACAAACCTATCAAAAGGATCCTCTAGAAAGAAGAGGAGTAGACGGTAACTTCTGGGTATGGGAAGGAGTAGACTACACTAAATCATATATGGTTGTAGCAGATGTTGCTCGAGGAGATGGAAGAGATTATTCTGCATTTCACATATTTGACATAGAAACAGCCACTCAAGTAGGAGAGTACAAAGGTAAGATAGCTCCAAGAGATTTTGGTAATATGCTAGTAGGTATTGCCTCAGAATACAATGAAGCACTTCTAGTAGTAGAAAACGCTAATATTGGTTGGTCTACCATAGAACAGATTATAGCACGTGAATATCGTAACTTGTTCTATAGTGCTACTAATAATATGGAGACAGTAGAGACTTATATGCATAAGTTTGAAAGAGATAAATTAGTACCAGGCTTTACAATGTCGGCTAGAACTAGACCATTAGTGATAGCTAAGATGATAGAGTATATTAGGGATCATTCAGCAACTATACAATCTAAGAGACTTATGTCTGAAATGAGAGTATTTGTATGGAAGAACGGAAAAGCACAAGCACAGGATAGATATAATGATGACCTTATTATTTCATGCGCTACGGCACTATATGTAAGGGATACTGCACTTAGATTAAGACAACAAGGAATAGACTTAGCAAGAGCTCAACTCTCTTCTTTTACTAATCTTAATGCTAAAAACAAAGCAGTCATTAAATCAGTTGGATCCCAACAAAATAATCCTTATATTGTAGATAATGGTCGTACAACAGAAGATATCAGTTGGATATTAAAATAGACTATTTATATAAAAATATATTTTAGATGGCAGATACATCATTGTTCGGAAGACTCCAGAGACTATTCTCTAACGACGTAGTTATAAGAAACGTCGGTGGAACACAGTTAAAGGTAGCGGACACACAATCAATACAAACTACAGGTAAAGTTAAGACTAATTCATTAATGGATAGGTTTACTCGTCTGTATACGTATAACAAAGCTAACATCTTTAATCCTAACTTAAACTACCAAACACTTAGGATTCAGTTATACTCTGACTATGAAGCAATGGACACTGATCCTATCATAGCATCAGCACTTGACGTTATAGCAGATGAAGCATCAGTAAAGAATGATCAAAACGAAGTTTTAGCAATTAAATCTTCAGATGAAAATATTCAAAGAGTTCTATATAACTTATTCTATGACGTATTAAATATAGAATTTAACTTATGGTCCTGGACTAGACAGATGTGTAAGTACGGAGACTTTTTCTTGAAGTTAGAGATAGCAGAGAAGTTTGGAGTATATAACGTACTACCTTACACTGTTTATCATATTGCTCGTTTAGAAGGTCATGATGAAGAGAATCCTAATAAAGTAGAATTCGAATTAGATCCTGACGGAATTGCAGCATCTACAGATACTAACTACTTACCTAATAGTAAGCAGTCAAGTAGAATAAAAATAGATAATTACGAAATGGCTCACTTCAGATTAATTTCTGATGTACACTACTTACCTTACGGTAGATCTTATTTAGAGCCAGCAAGAAAGATATTTAAACAAACTACCTTAATGGAAGATGCGATGTTAATTCATCGTATAATGAGAGCACCTGAGAAGAGAATGTTCTATATTAATGTAGGTTCAATACCTCCTAATGAAGTAGAGCAGTTTATGCAAACTACTATTAACAGTATGAAGAAGACTCCTTATGTTGATCCTAATACAGGACAATATAACTTGAAGTTTAACATGCAGAATATGATGGAAGATTTTTATCTACCAGTCAGAGGAGGAGATACTTCAACAAGAATAGAGACAACTAAAGGCTTAGAGTATGATGGAACAGGAGACGTTCAATACTTACAGGCTAAGTTATTTGCTGCATTAAAGATACCTAAAGCTTACTTTGGTTACGAAGGTGACTTAAGTGGTAAAGCTACTTTAGCAGCAGAAGATATACGATTTGCAAGAACAGTAGAAAGAATCCAAAAGATAATGGAGTCTGAATTAACTAAAATTGCATTAGTACATTTATACACACAAGGTTTTCAAGGAGAGAGTTTAACTAATTTTGAAATTAAACTAACTACACCGTCAATTATCTTTGAACAAGAAAAAGTAGCACTACTTAAAGAGAAAGTAGATTTAGCTGCTCAAATGCAAGATTCTAAACTATTCTCATCAGATTACATCTATGAAAACATATTCGATCTATCAGAAGATTCTTATATGGAAATGAGAGACTTAATGATTGAAGATGAGAAACGTAAATTTAGAAGAGCACAAATCGAAGGTGAAGGTAACGATCCAGCTAGCTCTGGTATGACTTACGGTACACCACATGACTTAGCATCTATGTACGGTAGAAGATCTACTTCTACTCCTAAAGGTGGAAGTCCTGGAGATGTACCAAAAGGCTACGATGAAACTCCTGAATGGGGAGAGCCTGGACCAGAAGGTGGTAGACCAACAGAAAAAGCATCAGTATATGGAACAAACGATGCCTTAGGAGGAAGAGATCCTCTAGGACAGCATGGTATGAAGGGTGGATTCCCCAGCGATGCAGATAACGTAAATGAAACGAAAGCCAAATCAATATTAAATCGTCAACTTAGTGACTTAAAACAGATTGTCTTTAAGAAAGACAGTAATAAAGACACTTCTAGTCTACTAAGTGAAGAGAACATTAAAGATTTAGGTAAGTAGTGCATATTTATAATAGTAAACGTGTATAATGAAAATAAAGCATTCCAAGTATAAAAATACTGGGCTAATATTCGAATTATTAGTCAAGCAGATTGCCGCTGATACTCTTAGTAATAGGAATTCACCGGCTGTAAGCATTATACGAGAGTATTTCGCGAATAAATCTACATTAGCTAAAGAGTATAAGATGTATAGTCTTGTAATCAAAGCAAATGGCGTAGCACAAAGAAAGGCAGAAGCTATTCTTTCTACAGTAACTGAAGTATCTAGAAAACTAGATCAAAAGCTACTTAAATCACAAAAATATAAACTTATCTCTGAGATTAAGAAACATTATAATCTAGAGGAGTTTTTTAGCATATCGGTAAGAGACTATAAAGCTCTTGCTGCACTATATTGTCTACTTGAAGCACAGAATAATGCTGAAATGGTAGATCCACAATATTTAGTAGATAATAAGTTAACAATCCTAGAGCACTTAACTGCAACAAAGCAAAACGAGGACAGCGTAAAGGATACCTTAATAGAAGAGTATTCGAAGTACGATAAGGACTTGAGGTTGTTGACTTTTAAAATATTATTAGAGAAGTTTAACGATAACTACAAGGACTTACTTCCAGAACAAAAATTTATACTCAAAGAATTTATTACCTCAGTTAACTCAAAAGCACGTTTACGCAACATTGTTAATGAAGAACTTGGTAAGATATCAATTCAAGTAGGAAAATTTGCTAGTAAGGTAAAAGATAAGGTAGTTAAGATTAAATTAGAAGAAGTTTCTAAAGCAATTGTTCCGTTAAAGAAGACTGATGCGATAAGTGATAGTCACTTAGTTAACTTAATGCAGTATTACGACCTAGTAAATGAACTTAAGACTCTATAATGAAGAGATCAGAAGTAGTATCACTAGTTAGAGAAGTAATGCAAGAGTTAGACGAAGCAAACGTTACTGGCGGTTCAGCTACATTTACTCCTGGACAAGGAATGAATTATGCTACTCCTTTCGCTTTTGGGAATGCAAAAAGAGCAAAAAAGACATTAAAGAAACAAGGATACAAAGAAGTATAAACATGACAGCAACTGAAAAATATAACTCCGTACTAGAAGGCTCAATGGCTAAAGGGGAGTTCCTTCGTCAAATGAAGCAAGCGTTCCCTAACTATTTAACAGTATCTAATGGATTTGAAGATTCAGTACAGATTCTAAAGAATAGAGGAATGATATCAGAAAATAAATTAAAAGATATCAGACATATCAAATCACCTGAAGATAATTTCTCATTAACTAGTATTGATAGAGGAGTTAACTATGAATTGAATAAAGCTGGTATTGATTCTTCTGGAGTTGTCACAAAAGAACAATACATCAAAGCTAGACAGCAAACTATCCTTAACTTACAAAAAGATCAAGCATTCTACTACAACCTTATGGCTGGAGAATCAGCAGGAGTAGATAAGCATGATAAAATGAAAGAAACTAAAAGAGGAGCTAAAGACGCAGATACTTTTAATGCTATGAAGAAAGCTACTCTTAAAGAGAATGCTGAACCTTCTGCATTAAGAGAGCAGACAGTTGACTTAATTGCTTTATTGAAAAAAGAAAGACAAGCAGACAACGAAGTAATAAAAGACTTTATTAAGACTCACTTTAACGACATTAGAGGAGCAAGCCCAGAAGAGATAGTAGACGAATTTGATGAGTTTGTATCAGTTAACTATGAAAGTCCATCTGATTACATAGAAGAAGATGAAGAAGAGTACTTAGACAAGAAAGATGCTGCAATTAAAGCGGCAATGGGCAAAGAACATGATGTAGAAGAAATGGATGCAGCTCAAATGGATGCTATAAAGAATTATACTCCAGGAAGCATGGACGAACGTCCTCATGAATATAAGCCTGGTGATATGTTCTCTACTGACTTCGATTATGAAGGTATGCTTAAAGCAGGACTTAAAGTAAGAGTTAATACTCCAGTTGAAACTATGCAAGCTATCTACGATTCATTCGAAGATGTAAACTATCATAGAGAAAACACTCACTTAGGTGATGTAATAGATGCTATAAAAGCAGGAGATAGAGCAGAAGCAACAGATGCATTAAAAAAATATAGAAAAGAGATAAAAGAAACTCTAGCAGGTATATTCGAAGGAGCTTTTCCAATGAGAGAAAGAGATGAGAATTATGTACCTAGAGGCGGCGAAGTAGTAAGTGAAAGAGTAGGTGGTTTACAAGAATTTGTTGCTCTTATAGAAGATAGAGCTGAAAATAACGACACTACAGGAAGAGAAGAAGCCGAAGAGGTAATGTACGCTATAGGAGATCATTACAACATTGGTGTTGATATTATGAGAGGTCCTTGGGATGACGAAGATGAGTTAGACAGACATGATGTAGGTGTACCAAAGATTGACGAAAAGAAAGGAAAAGATCATGACGGAGATGGAGACGTAGACGGAGATGATTATAAAGCTGCTAAAGACAAGGCTATTAAAAAAGCCATGAAAGAAAATGTTAGAGCTATCATTAGTAAGGTCTTAAAAGAAGATAAAGCTATTAATGAAGCAGCTACTAACCAACTAGCTAAGTTTGCAGAAGATTATGCAGGCTTTGAAGGTATGAAAGGAGCAATACTAGACTTACAAAATATAGTAACAGACATTGAAGCTTATTACGATAAGACTAGAGAGAAAATACAAAAAGTATACGATACTTTAGGTGAGATAAGAAACGAAGAAGGTTTAAAAGTAGGAGGCTTCTTAGCACCAGCTATTGAAACAGCATTTAGTAAAGACCTTAGACCTGTAACTAAGACAGGTTTCTTAAAAGGACTAGATACTCCTAAAGTTAGAACTATTTCTAGTGCAGAAATTGATGCAGCTAAAAGGGCGCAAGGTTTAGATGAATTCGAAACAGCACCTGCACCAAAAAGTAATGTTTTCGCTCCATTAAGAGAGTCTTCTTACGGGAAGAACAAAAAGAAAAAATAATATGGCACAACTATTAGTAGACGTAACACCATTCAGACCGGTACTTAAGGAATCAAAAACTAAGCCGGGAGTATATGAGGTAGAAGGAGTAATGCAAAGAGCAGTTGCAAAGAATCAAAATGGACGTACATATAGTAAAGACATTTTACTAAGAGAATCAGAAAGATATATCAAAGAGTTTGTTAAGCAAGGAAATGCTTACGGAGAACTTGATCACCCTGAGTCTCCTGTTGTCTCTCTTAAGAACGCCTCTCATATAGTAAAAGAGTTATGGTGGAAAGGAGACGACCTTATGGGACGTGTAGAACTACTTAATACACCTTCTGGTAATATCGTAAAAGAAATTGCTAGAGCAGGTCATACAATCGGTATTTCATCTAGAGGTACAGGTTCAGTACAACAAACAAACGAAGGTACTTTAGAAGTACAAGACGATTTTGAATTAGTATGTTGGGATTTTGTATCTAATCCATCTACACATGGAGCATTTATGAATCCAGTATCTTTATCTGAAGGTAAAATAAAGGTATCTAAATATGCTAATTTAGACCTTATTATAAACGACATATTAAGAGCATAATGAAGATAGCAGATCTTATACTAGAAAGTGCAGAATCCCAAATGGCAGCCGATCTTGCAAAAGCAATGGAAGCTGAATTCGGTAAAGAAGGAGAACAGGATGTTAACGAAGTAATTACAACAGTAGGTGTATTATCTTGGGCATTAGCAACTAACACAGTATTAGACGTTTTAGGTAAGTATGCTGCGACGGCTCTTAGAAAGATGAATTTAGATAAAGCAGCTGATAAAGCTGATGCAGTTCATAAATGGGCCCACAACAACGAAGTTAACATAGTAAATGCTCTTTCAGGGTTTATTAAGCCTTTCATTAGAGATGAGAAGAAAAGACAATTAGTTGCTAAAGGTTTATTTATAGCCATATTAGCCGGTCTAGGAGTTAAAGCTGGTATCGGTGCTATGAATGCTCTTAAAGGTGGAGGACTTGCTTCCGCTTCTGTATCTGCTGTAAAAGCAGCACTTAAAGGTAGAGATATAGCAGTAATTGGAGGTGAGATTGCAGGAGCAGTCGGATCCGCTGCATCATCAATATAAAAGTTTCCCTATTTACTAAGTTTTCCGGAATAAGTATATATTTATATACGAATATGCCATCTCTTATATGGCATCAACACAAACTTATATTTTCTATTACGATTTATAATAATCGTAGAAACCACACATTATTTTTAAAAAATGGCAAACAAAGATTTATTCAAGCAAGCTATTGCTGAAGCTAAGTCTGTAAGAGAAGCCGCTATTGCAAACGCCAAGGAAGCTTTAGAAGAGTCATTGACTCCTCATTTAAAAGATATGTTAGCTGCAAAACTTCAAGAGATGGAAGACAAAGACGTCGACGAAGTAGCAGTAACAGAATCAGACGATGAAGATGTTAATGAAGCTCCTGCTAAAGACGACAAAGACGAAGCAGTGGAGGAAGAATTTACAGCTGTAGAAGAAGCAGAAGACGAAGAAGACGAATTAGAAGCAGACGGTGAAGGAGAAGAAGCTCCTGAGGAAGCTGAAGACGAATTAGAAGAGCCAGCAGAAGACGAAGATCTAAAAGATCTATCAGTAGAAGATTTCAAAGACCTTATTAGAGACATCATTAGCCAAGAAATGGGCGCTGGTGAAGCTGAGATGGAACCTGAAATGGGAGCTGACGATATGGACGCTGGAGCAATTGAAGAACCAGGCGAGGGAGATCCTTTAGCTGGAGAAGAAGGCGAAGAAGAGATTGACTTAGATGAGTTAATTAGAGAACTAGAAGCTGTATCAGAAGGCGAAAGCGAAGACGATATGGAAGAAGGTAAGAAAGATGACAAAGAAATGGATGAAGCAAAAGATGACAAAGAAGTAGACGAAGTTAAAGACGGACCTACTAAAAATGAAATCGATGCAGAATCTGATTCTAAAGAATCTAACGTTAACGATACCATCAAAGAAGACTTAACTGAAGCTTTATCAACTATTGAAACTTTAAGAAGTGAATTAAACGAAGTTAATTTACTAAACTCTAAGTTACTTTATGTTAACAAAATCTTCAAAGCAAACAACTTATCAGAATCACAGAAAGTAAACATTATTGCTGCTTTCGATAAAGCTGAAACAGTTAAAGAAGTAAAATTAGTTTTTGAAACAGTTAGCGAAAATGTTGTTACTAAAAAAGAAACAACTAGCATTAAAGAGCATAAAGGATCTGCATCTAAAGCTACTGGAATTACAGCAAGTAAACCAGGAGTAATTGGAAACGTATCTGAATCTGTTCTTAGAATGCAGAAGTTAGCTGGTATTATAAAATAAATAAAATTAAAATCCTAAAAAATTAATCATGGAATTAAATCAATTATTAGAAAGCTCTAACACTTTCAAAAGCGTACAAGCAGATGCTGCTCGTTTAGCTGAGAAATGGAGCGCTTCTGGATTGTTAGAAGGTATCTCTGATGAAAAGCACGCTGGTAACATGGCTGTTATTCTTGAGAACCAAGCTAAACAAATCGTAGCAGAAGCAAACGCAACTCAAGCAGGAGGCTCAGGCTTTACTGCAGGCCAAGGAGAAAACTGGGCTGGTGTTGCTTTACCACTTGTGAGAAAAGTATTCGCTCAAATCGTAGCGCAAGACTTCGTAAGTGTACAACCAATGAACTTGCCTTCTGGGCTAGTATTCTACTTAGACTTTAAGTACGGTACTGGAGTAAACGGAAGAGCAGATGGCGAAAACATGTACGGTAACGTAACTGATGGAGCTAACAAAATGGGAGAAGATGTAGACGTTTCTGGAGGTCTTTATGGCGCTGGACAATTCGGATACACTATCAACCAAGTAACTGGAACTGAAGCTGCTGCAACAGTACAAGCTGCCTTATTGAAAGATGTAGGCTTTGACGCTGGATTAACATTAGCAGATTACGAAGCGGTATTAATACCTCTTTCTTCTATCCCAGCTTACGACGCAGAAGGAATTAGAGCATTTGAATTAAGTGCAGAATCTGGTTCAGCTGTAATCCACAAGCAATTTACTAAAATTTCTGGGTCTAACCTAGTATTAGTACAATCTGCTGCAGGAGGTGTAAACAACTCTGACAACGTACAAGTAATCTACCACAAACAACCAACTGATAACACAAGAGGTGACTTTGAGGCTGATTCAACTGTAGCTGTTGATACTTCAATTAGTATTCCAGAGATCGATGTTAAATTGCAATCTGAGGCAATTGTTGCTAAGACAAGAAAGCTAAAGGCGCAATGGACACCAGAATTTGCACAAGACCTTAACGCATATCACTCAATCGATGCAGAAGCAGAATTGACTTCACTATTAAGTGAATACATTTCTATGGAAATCGATTTAGAGATTTTAGATATGTTGATTAAAGGTGCTGTAACTACTGAAAGATGGTCTGTTGAAAACAACAAGAACTTCCAAGGTGGTGCATGGACTGCTGCTACTTCTGATTTCTACAATACTCAAGGACAATGGTTCCAAACTTTAGGAACTAAAATCCAAAAAGTATCTAACAAGATTCACCAGAAAACATTAAGAGGTGGTGCTAACTTCCTAGTATGTTCTCCTTCAGTTGCTACAATCCTAGAATCAATTCCTGGATATGCTGCACAAACTGACGGAAACCAAGATAAGTTTGCAATGGGAGTACAAAGAATCGGAAGCTTAGCTTCAAGATTCCAAGTATACAAAAACCCTTACATGACTGAAAACACAATCCTTATGGGATATAGAGGTTCTCAGTTCTTGGAAGCAGGTGCTGTATATGCTCCTTATGTACCATTAATGATGACTCCTCTAGTATACGATCCAGAAACCTTCACTCCAAGAAAAGGTTTAATGACTCGTTACGCTAAGAAGATGATCAGACCAGAATTCTACGGAAAAATCTTTATCTCTGACTTAGATCAGATCTAGGATAACCCCTTAGAGTAATATTAAGAGAGGCCTTCGGGCCTCTTTTTTTATGTCCTATTTATAAGTAATAAAGATTCTATCTTAATTTATAAAAGACATATGGCAAGTAAACCTCACACCGACGAAGTTTTCGTCGAAAAAAGAAGACCAAAACGCCCGATTAAATTTAACGTTCAACTAAATGATGAACAAAAAGAAGCAAAAAAGTTAATACTAGACAATCCAGTAACAGTACTAAAAGGAATGGCAGGTAGCGGTAAAACGCTAGTAGCAACACAAGTAGCTTTAGATCTACTATTTACCAAACGTATAGATAAGATTATTATAACAAGACCAACTGTAGCTAAAGAAGATATAGGTTTCTTACCAGGAGATCTTCAGGCTAAAATGGACCCTTGGTTAGCCCCTATCTATCATAACTTATTCATGTTATATAATGAAGAGAAGGTAAAGAAGGAAATGGAAGCAGGTAATATAGAAATAGTACCTTTTGCATTTATGAGAGGTAGAACATTTTTAAACTCTTTTGTAATAGTTGATGAAGCACAAAACGTAACTCATCCTCAAATGGAAACAGTTATAGGCAGATTAGGTAAAAATTCTAAGATGTGTATATGTGGAGATATGGCTCAAATTGACTTAAGAGATAAAAGAGAGACTGGATTTTCTTTCCTTTCTAGACTTGAAGAACAAGTAAAAGGTTTCGTTACTCACTCATTAGCACAGAATCATAGGCATGATATTGTCGCACCTCTATTAGAAGTATATAAGACCTTCAGAGACTAACCACTATTTATAAGTAAAACTAAGCAATGGCAAATGTAACTATATGGAATGGCTCAGCTACATTCAACTCAGGAGATACTCCTTTTGGGTTTTATGATACTGATACCTCCTTTCAAACCGATGCTGTAAAAGTAGCTAAATTTGTAGGTACCCGACTTGGGTATCCACTTATGGATGTTGAATTGCAACAAGAACAAATGTTTGCTTGCTTTGAAGAAGCAGTAACTACTTACGGAAATGAAGTCTTTCAATATAAGATAAGAGAAAATTACTTAAGTCTTGAAGGAGGCTCAACAGGTAGTTTAGTAAATAATCAATTAGTAGATCCTTCTATTAGTAGAATAGTAGAAATATCTAAACACTACGGTACTGAAGCAGGTGTTGGAGGTAACGTAACTAAATACAGTGGCTCAATCACAGTAAATAAGAATCAACAGACATATAACTTAAATGAATGGGCTGATGATCAAGGAATAACCGGAGGTATAGAAGTAAGAAAAGTATTCTATCAAGCACCTCCTGCAATACTAAGGTATTTTGACCCTTATGCTGGAACCGGAACAGGAGTACAGTCCTTAATGACTGCTTTTGATTTTGGTAGCTTTAGTCCTGGTGTTAACTTTTTAATGATGCCTACTTCATATGATATATTAAAAACTCAAGCAATTGAATTTAATGATCAGATAAGAAAATCTACTTATACTTTTGAATTAGTAAATAACCAATTAAAATTATTTCCTATTCCAGCTGGAGAAGGGAAGATGTGGTTTGAGTATTATAAAGTAGACGACAAACAAAAACTCAACTATAAAAATAATCCAGGACTGATAACAAGCATATCAGAAGTACCTTACGAAAATCCTCAATACAGACAGATTAATAGTGTAGGACGTCAATGGATCTTTAATTATAGTTTAGCTCTCGCTAAAGAAGTATTAGGGTATGTAAGAGGAAAGTATCAGACGGTACCAGTACCTGGTTCAGAAGCTACTTTAAATCAAGCAGATCTATTAACTGATGCAAGAGCAGAAAAAATAGCTCTACTAACACAGCTTAGAGAGACTTTAACCTCAACAGGTAGATCAGCTCAATTAGAAGCACAAGCTAAAGAGTCAGAAGATGTAGAAAATATCTTAAAATCTGTACCAATGACTATATACGTAGGATAATGAAACTTACAGACATCATATTAGAAATAGAATACAGAACTTACGAAGCTATGGTTCAAATAACCTTTAGTGACGATGGGCCTACTGGATATGATGATGCTATAAGAGCTTTACCTGGAGTAACAACTTGTACTATTGCATCAGAAAACTCAGATGCTAATAAGGCAACATATAAAATTAAAATAATAAGCCAGAAAGAACCCGCAGAGGCTTTTGCAGCGCTAAAAGCAAATGCTACTTCCAAGTATAGTGGTATAGTTGCAATAGAGGTAGGTGAAAATACAATAGAAGAGAAGTAATGCTATTTGGATCTAACAGAGACTTTGACTTATTAGTCAATATTAACCGTGAACTACTACAAGATATAGTAGAACAACAGGTATTGTACCATAAGCTCAGTTTAGAAGATACAGATGTTAACTTATATGGTGAAGCATTACAGAAGTCGTACTGGAACGCTTTAAAGCTTGCTTGTCTAATAACTAGAGGTGATCAAGTAGTAGATATTCAAGAATTTGGTCCTGATTTAGGAAGAGAAGCATCATTTGCATTTATAAGACAAGATTTAGTTGACTCTAATATGGTTCCAGAAGTTGGAGATATAGTAGAATGGAATAACGACTATTATGAAGTAGATACAGTTAGAGAGAATACTCTTTTCTTAGGTAGAGATAAGTCTTACAATTTAGCCGGTAGCGGATTTGGTTCTTCTCTGTCTATTATAGTAGATTGTCACTTAACAAGAGCAGATAAGGTAGGATTAACAGAAGTTAGATAAGATGGCAGATAAAAAACCTATACCTAAGTCACAAGAAGAACTTAGAAGACAGCAATTTAAAGCTTACTCACCAGAATCAGGGGAGGTAAGACAAAAAAGCGGTCCTACTGATCAACAAGACAGAGCTAAACAGGTAAGCCGTAAAGGTGATGATGTAAAAAACTTTTCTGTAGGTATAAAAGACATAGATGAAGCTATATACTACTACTTTAACGAAGTTCTTCAACCAACCGTAACACAGAACGCTAAAAACATAAAGGTACCACTTGTATATGGTTCTCCTGAACGTTGGGCATCCATGCAGAAAGACGGTTATTACCGCGATAAGAATGGTAAGATGCAAGCACCGTTAATAGTATTTAGAAGAGACAGTTTAGAGAAGAATAGACAGTTAGGGAATAAAATGGATGGTAATAATCCAATGAACTATGGAATATACGAAAAAAAGTTCTCTAAGAAGAATGTATATGATAGATTTGGTATTCTAAACAATAGAACTCCCGTTAAAGAGTTTTACGCAGTAGCTATACCTGATTATGTTAACATTACTTACTCATGTATTATATATACCGACTATGTAGAGCAGAATAATAAGATTGTAGAGGGTATTAACTTCGCATCTGACTCATATTGGGGAGATCCAAGTAAGTTTTCATTCAGAGCACAAATAGACACCTATACTACCTCAGCAGAGATAGTTCAAGGTAACGATAGAATAATAAAAACAGAATTTAGTATTAAATTACTAGGGCATATCATAACTGACGCCATTAATGCACATGCACATAATAGTAAAAAGTTCTATTCTAAAGGAGAATTAAAATTCGGTGCTGAAACAGAGAGTAATCTTTAACATCACTACCTATTTATATAAAATGGCGTATAAATGCCGGGTTTCAACTAGATTTAATAAACTAATTTAACAAATGGCGAAGTTTACCGGCGCATTATCAGGATCATTAGCTTTCATGAAGGGAGGAGTCGCTCAGACTCAATTAGTTCCTGGTGCTCAAAGTCTTAATCTTACTGGTTCATTTAATATTACTGGTTCTCAACTTACTTTCAACGGTAGGGATGTAATGGCTACGATAGATTCGCTTCAAGCAGGGGCTAATCCTAATATTGGTTCATTAAGACTACATTCTGCATCTATTAACCTTTATACTCAATCTAATGATCAAAGAGTAGAAAGATTAGAGGCAGTTACAGGTAGTATACCTAACTTAAATGCTGCTACCTCATCATATTTTCTTAAAGCTGATAGTTCTAACATCATATCCTCTTCTTTACAGATAGATGCACTTGGATATAATAGAGATGTTATCTCATCTTCAGCACAAATATATAATTTAGGGTATAGAAAGGATGTATTAAGTGGATCTAAGCAAATACTTGACTTAGGATTCGTTACTTCCTCAGATATCGCTAGATACTCAGATTTAACCAACGTTCCAGGTGGTATTATTAGCTCTTCTGCTCAAGTAGGTACATTAGGCTATATAACTGGTTCAACTTATTTAGATTTAGTAAATATTCCTAGTAATATAATGTCTGGCTCTAGTCAGATATCAACTAACTTACTAGATACTACAGTAAACTTCGGTACTGGATTAGTTTCAGCATCAGCTTTTAAAGGAGACGGTTCAGGATTAACTGGTATTGCAGTAGATACTATAAGTTCTATAAGATCAGACTTCGATCAGACAGGATCTGTTAGTATTACTCATAGTTTTAACACTCAGAACGTAAATGTAACAGTTTATGATGAGAATGGATTCCAGTATATACCTGCTTCTACCCAATTAGTAGATAATAACAACGTAAAGGTAACTTTCGCTGAATATTCAACAGGACACGTAGTTGTAACTGTTGGAGGACATATATTTTCTGGTTCTGTAGAGTATAGCTCTGTATTAAACACACCAACTAACCTTATATCATCATCACAACAGATATCTGACTTAGGATTTGGAGGAGCTTCTGTAGTAAGTGCTGGAACAGTATCATCTTCTGCACAGATAATAGACTTAGGGTTCATAACCGGTAGTGTATACTCAGATATTATTAATACCCCTAGTGGAATTATTAGTAGTTCACAACAAATTACTGATTTATCATTCTTAACATCAGCATCAGCTGCATTAGCTGGATTTGGTGAAGGAGGAGCAAGTGTTTCACCAGGTACCGTATCATCATCATTACAAATAGCTGGATTAGGCTTCATAACCGGTTCAGTACAAGCAGATGTAGTAGGATTAAACGTCTTTTCTGGCTCTATACAGAGTCAAGTAGATGGTTTATTAGCAGCTACATCATCATATGCTGTAGGATCACATTCAGACATAAATTCTCTTAATAGCTTTACAGGATCTATACAATCTCAAGTAAATCATATTAATAGTGTTACTGGATCTTTCTTAACATCAGCAGTAGACGGCACTATATCAGGTTCTACACAGATATCTGACTTAGGGTATATTACTTCTGCATCAGCAGCATCATTAGGCTTTGGATCTGGTGGTTCTGAGACTTCAGCAGGTACTATTTCATCGTCTTTACAAATAATTAACTTAGGATTTATAACTGGATCAGAGCAATCTGATGTTACTGGTTTAAATACCTTTACTAGTTCAATACAAAGTACAGTAGACGGCTTATTAGCTGCTACTTCTTCATATGCAGTAGGTTCTCACTCAGATATCAGTGGGTTAAATTCAAAAACAGGTTCTTACGCTACTTCTGGTTCGAATACCTTTATAGGGAACCAGATAGTAAGCGGAAGTATCATTCCAGAGTCAAGTATTAACGATTTAGGTAGTGCATTAGCACCATTTAGACATTTATATGTTACTTCTGGGTCTGTTAAGTTTATGAATCCAGATGGTACCGAACAATCAGCATTTAATAACCAATTTGACGGTAATAGAGTAGTATCTAACACAGATCACCCTTTATTTAACTCTTTTAATCCAGGTAGCTCAGGAACAATAGAAGATTTCTTAACAGCAGTCTTTTATCCTAATACAGCACCAACTATTACTACAGGAAATCAAGTAATTGAAGAGTATACTGCAAATGCTTCATCAATAGTTACCATAACCGGTACAGATGCTGAATCTCAGAGTATTACCTTCAGTATTGATGATTCTTATACAGATGGATTTGTAATAGTTGATAATGGAGTATTAAAATTAAATACTGTACCAACAGCAACTGCATTTAACACGGATAATAGAGGTGATGGAACTTTAGCTCACCCAGTAGTAGTAAAAGCAACAGATACAATAGGAGCTTCTTCTACTAAAACAATATATATTAGAGTTACACCAAATGCTGCTCCTATATTTAGAGAAAGTAGCATTTCTGGTAACCAAATAACATCATTTAGTACTTCAAGAAACGAAAATGCAAGCTCAGGAGAAGTTACTAAGGTATATTTTACAGATACAGAGAGTGATAGTATAACTATCAATTCAGGTTCAGATCTTAACGGACATTTTAGTATTATTAAATACCCTACTTATGTAGCTATAAATCAAGTCACTGCTTCTCTAGATTATGAAAGCATTACTTCTTATAATATGTCTATTACAGCATCAGATGCTCATTATGAAGCAGGTCAAGATGCAGATTCGGTTACTTCTTTACCCATTACTATTAACGTAACAGATAATACTCAACCAACAGTCAATAATCAGACTCTGAGTACTATAAATGAAAATAGCTCAGCAGGAACTACAGTAGGAACAATAACAGCTACAGATCCAGAAGGAGATACTATAACTTTTAAGAATGCTACATTATATAGTTTAGAAGTTGACGGTGGAGAAGTAAATACAGGTTCATATTCTGGTACTGCACAACTAACAGACCCAACAGAAGATGCTTTTACTGTATCTTCAGCAGGAGTAGTCACTAGAAAGAACGGAGTACATCTTAATTCTGATTTAATTGATGAATACAAGTACCAAGTAGTTGTTACTGATGCGTATAATAACGGTTCTGACACAGGAATTATTACTATACCTATAAGTGATGATACAGCTCCTTCAATAAGTGGAGATACTACCTTATATGTAATTGAATCAGCAGTTAGCAGTAATAATATATACGATAACTCAAATGGATATTCAGGAACTACATCAAGATTTACTTCTAATCAAACAGTAACTTGGGCAGTTAGTTCTTCAAACGACTTTAATATAAACTCAAATGGATATTTAACTCTGGCTAGAGATATATCCGGTTCAGCTGATGTTGGAGGTGATCAATTAAGCGGAATAGTAACAGCAACTAATACTTTTGGTACTGAAGCTACTCAAGCATTCACTGTCAACATAACAGACAATACAGCACCAACAATTACGTTTAGTAATGTAAGTGCAAATCAGAATACTAATAAAGCTGTACCAGGTAACAACCTAGTATCAGTTTCATTTAGTGATGCAGAGGGCAATGGAATAGATCATAATTCATTTGTCTTCGATGATCAAGGAAATAACGTATCAGCAACTAAATCTGGTGATACGTACTTAATAAGGGCAACCTCAGCATTAGCAGCAGGTAACTACACCGTAGGAATTACCATAGCTGATGCAGAAGGGTTTGCTTCTCGCACATCTACTCATACATTTAGTATTTCACAAGCAGTAGTTGGTACTTTAACTACCAATGGAACGTTTAGAATTATTGAATCAGCTCTAGATGGTGACGAGATTAAAATAACTTCAAATGGTAGAACGGGAACTCAAGCAGATGTCGGAGTTACGTACTCACCTTCCTACGGTAGCCAAGCTGTTTCGTCATTTACTTCAAGTAATGCAAGCATAACGGTAAATTCATCTGGTAACCTTACCGTAGGTACAAACCTAAGCGGTTCATCTACATCAGCAGGCGATAATATAACATCTAATATTACTTTCCAAGATCAATATAACAATATTGGTTCAGGAAGTGTTACGGTATTAGTTGTAGCAAATAGTAGCCCTTCTGTAACAGTAAGTGAACAAGGAAGTTTAGAATCAGATAACATAGCAAATGGAGTACTATGCGCTTCAGTATCAATTTCAGATACAGAATCAGATTATCCAATAACATTAGCTTTATCAGGTACTAATGCTTCCGATTTTACAGTAACATCTAACAATTCCAATGGAACATCATGGGATATAGATGCAAATAGTGCCTTAGCAGCTGGTACATATACATTTACAGTAACTGCTACAGATGCCTTTGGTAAAACAGGGACAGATACAGCTTCAATAGTAATTGCACAATCAGCAGATTATGGATTAGTATACGTTTATACTTCTACATACGGTTCAGATGCAGGTTTTGGAGCTAATTATTTAGGAGTAATGGGCGGTAGTACAGTCAATAGTGATGTACCACCAGAAGTTACTGCTTATACAGCAAATACATCATCACCATTCTATAAATTTAAGAGTGGAGATGTAGGAAGTACTTCTATTAGTTTAGCAGGCGGTCAAACAGCCACTTTACAGACTAGTGGATCAGGTTCAGACTTAGATAGTGTATTATCAGCATTAGGAACGATAAGCGCTAACACTACTGGACAAGTAATTATAGTTTACCCTTCTGGTTCCGATATGACAGTACCAACAACGATTCAAGAATCGTTTAATAGTACAGCAGGAGGAGCAGTACCATGTATGGATGTAGATGGTAATGGATTCGGAATAGAATCAGGAGTATTACATTCTGTTACTTTAGACTCAGCACATCTGGGATATAGTGAATGGTTTGTATTTGGGAGAAAATCACAGAACGCAATAGCTTCTGGCTTTAAAATGAGGCTAGTAGCAGCAAACGGTAGTTTACCGACATAAAAGAAGATAGATAGATGCCATTATTTAGTTCGAAATTAGAGTTAACATCAGCAGCCTCAGGATCAGGGGTAGCCTTAGCAGACGTACAATTTATTCGTGGTGCTTTTAGGACTGTTGCTGATACTGGCGAACTAAACAATATACCTGTATCACAAATTGCTGATAAACAAATAGTTTGGGTTGAAGCTGAATCATCAACTTATCAAGCAACTGTTACTTTAGCAGATTATGTTAATACATTTACTGATTCTGTAGCATGGAGTTCTTTCACTGGATTTGGATCTGGTGGAGGTGGAGCATCTAACATAGGAGAGTTAACAGACGTATCAACCGGTTCATTAAGTAATGGACAAATATTACAGTATAACTCCTCAAATCAAAAATGGGAAGCAAGTAGTGTTTCCGGAACAGGAGACATCTCTGCAGTATTTGCAGGAGATGGATTAACAGGTGGAGGTTCTGCCGGTTCGGTATCTTTAGATGTAGATCCTGGGCTAGGTATGCAACTAACGACTGACGGTATCTCTTTAGATACAGGGTCAGGTCATTTTATTAACGCAATAAATGCATTAGCAGATACAGGAATTTTCCAACAAACAGGATCTGTATTCTCAGCTAATGAAGATTTTGAAATAACAGGCTCTTTAACTATTGATTGGAGCTCAACTGGAAAACCTTTAAGTATAACATCAGGTTCACTTGAAGTATTTTCGGTAAGTAATAACGGAGTATTGAATTTAATATCCCAATCTAATACACCAACCGCACAGGAAGGCAGTATTTATTTTGGAAACGATAAAAACCTCTACCTTGGAGTATAACATAGGACTATTTATTAATATAACAACTCAAAATGAGTTAAAACTAAAAACACAATTTAAATAATTATTATGGCAACATGGAAAAAGGTCATTGTCTCGGGAAGTGGTGTGTCCCAACTATCGAATGACGCTAATTTTTTAGCAACAAACGGAGACGGTTCAAGTTTGACCAACTTAACATTCGCAAACATTACAGGTAGAAACGAAGGTATTGAAGATATCGTCGGAGCTATGGTAGATGGCGGAACAGAAACAAACATCACAGTCACCTATGATGACACAACAGGAAAATTAAACTTCGTAGCTAACGCTGGAGACGTAACTGGCGTAACAGCTGGTACAGGTCTTACAGGCGGTGGAGCTTCAGGAGACTTAACAGTTAATGTAGTCGGTGGAGACGGTATTACAGCCAACGCCGATGAATTAGAAGTCACAGTAGATGGTTCGTCTATTGAATTATCTGCAACAGACGGTACTGGAGCAGTTAGAGTTAAAGCAGGAGGTATTGCTAACTCTCATTTAGCAGATTCAGCAGTAGGTACTGATGAAATAGCAGCTGATGCAGTAAACGGAGACAAGATCGCTGACAACTCAATTAATAGTGAGCATTTTGTAGATGGTGCTATCGATACAGCACACATTGGAGATGATCAAGTAACAGCAGCTAAATTAGCTAATACAGCAGTAACAGCTGGATCTTACGGTAGTACTACAGCAGTACCAACTTTTACAGTTGATGATCAAGGACGTATTACAGCAGCAAGTACAGCAGCAATTGCAACTTCATTTACAGTTGGAGCAGATGTAGGTAATGACGATGTTGTAGCAGGTGGTCAGAAATTAACTTTCGAAGGAGGATTAGGTGTTACTACTACAGTATCTGATAATAAAGTAGCAATTGATATCGCAAACGGAATCGTTTCAGCTTCAGCATTTACTTCACCTTCTCAAGGTACAGTAAGAGCTACTATAAATGGAGTTAATGGTGGTGATATCGATACAGGATTACAATCAGCAGATAGTCCTACATTTGCAGGATTAACTATCAACGGAAATCAAGTTGTAACTGGAGACTTAACAGTACAAGGTACTACAACAACTCTAAGTACGACTAACACAGCAATTAAAGATAAATTTATACTTCTTAACTCAGGATCAGCTAATCCAGATCAAGGTGGTATTATTATCGATGAAGGTTCAGGAACAGGTCACGGACTTATATATGACGAAGGCGACGGAAGATTTGGTATTAACCAAAGTGTATCTTCAACAGCAACTTCAGCTAACTCAGAAGCTTATGTAGCTTTAGTAGTAGATCAAGATAATGTAGCACATGACATTACTGACGCAGAATATCACAAGAGAGGTAACATGAAAGTTGACTCTTCAGATGATATCTTTATATATGTGTAAATAAAACAAATAATAATTATTGGCTAATGGGGAGTCTCACCGCTCCCCTACATGCCCTTTAATTTAGTTACAGTTATTACAAAATAAAACAATATAAAATGACCTGGAAAAAAGTAATTGTCAGCGGATCATCGCCCGAATTAAATTCTATAGTAGTAGATAATAATGTAGCAGCCTCTTCATTTAGTGGAGCTGGAGCTAACATAACTGGCGTTATTCATAACTCTGGAGAAATCGCTTCTGATATTTCCGGTTCTTTTACTTCCCTATCTGGTTCTATTGCATCTAGATTTGACGGATTAACCTCAGATTATACTGAATTATCAAATGTTCCTAACGGAATAATATCTTCGTCAACTCAAGTTGAAGCTACACTAAATAATAATAGTGTTGATTTTGGATCAGGAACAGTAACAGCAACAGCTTTTGTAGGAGACGGTTCTAATATTTCTAACATTACAGTTGATCAATCAGCTACCGTTATTAATACTTTTACAAATCAGACAACAGTAGCAGTTACTCACAACTTCGAGTCCAAAAATATTGTAGCAACGGTATACGATGGCAATGATGCCATGATGATACCTGCTAGCGTAGTCACTACAAGTGATAACGTATTAACAGTTACCTTTAGCGACCCTACAAGTGGTAGAGTGATAGTAGGTAAAGGTGGTCATATTGTATCTGGATCTATTCCTTATGCAAACATAATTAACAGACCTACTTTCTTATCATCATCAGCACAGATTAGCTATACAGAAGTACAGAACATACCTTCCGGTATTATCTCATCTTCAGCTCAAATAGATGCAAATTTATTTAACATCGATGGATTAGTATCTTCGTCTGCTCAATTAGGCTTAGGTACAACTAACAATGTAGAATTTGCAGACTTAACTTTAACTGGAGATCTTGTAGTACAAGGCACAACAACATCAGTACAAACAGCAAACCTATTAGTAGAAGATAAATTTATCCTACTTAACTCTGGTTCAGCAAATCCAGACGTAGGAGGTTTAGTAATTGATGAAGGAAGCGGAGAAGGTCATGCTTACGTATTTGATGGTTCAAGATTTGGATACGTAGAATCATTAGCACAAAATGCAACAACAGCTACTCCATCAGCATTCGCTTCAGCAGTAGTAGATATAGATGCAGGACATGCAGACATTTCAGAATATCAAAAAAATGGTAATATCAAAATAGACAGTGGAACAATTTTCATCTATTCTTAAGAAGTTATTTAAAAAAATGGCGTTTATAAATAAAGGTAAAATATTGACAGGAAAAGCAGCTAAAGATAAGATGCAAAAAGACGAGGCTGTTAATACTGATCTCACACAACAGGAAATACAATTCATACTCACTAAACTTAGACAAGCTAATTTTAAAGGAGCAGAGTTTGAACTATTCTATGTAGTATTTTCTAAACTTTCCAATTTACTTAAAAAGTAGTTGCTTATTTAACTTTTTTTACCGATATTTATATTTAAAGCTATTATAGGCCTTAATAGGAAGTGGGCTCGAAAGAGTTACCAACCGTAATATAAGTAACATGCCAAATTGGAAAAAACTAATAACTAGCGGTTCTGACGCTAACCTAAATTCTCTTACTGTAATAGGTACAGTCGCTGCTAACGCTTTTAGTGGAGACGGTTCTTCTTTAAGCAATTTAAGCATACCATCAACCTTCACTAAATCTGTAGTTGGAGGTTCCCTTTCATATAATATAGATCATAATTTATCCGAGCCATATCCTATAGTACAGGTATATGATGCTAACGGATATCAGGTTATCCCAAAAGATATAATATCAATCAGTTCTTCTAGAACCAGAGTACTATTTTCTGATGAATTTAGTGGAACGGTTGTTGTAAAAAAGTAGATATTTATAAATAAGATAACTCAAATAAAATAAAGTAATGAGAATAGATAGTCCTAAAGTATCAAATTTAACCTTCCAATCCGGATCAGGAGTCTCTGACTCGGCATTTACAGGTTCATTTTCTGGTTCATTCACAGGAGTCGGTAATTTTACCGGCTTAACAGCAGACAGTGTAGAGTATGCAAACATACTAAATAGACCAAACGGATTAGTTTCCGGTTCATCTGCACAAGCAAGAGCACAAATCGGATCAGTAATCGGTACAGACGTACAGGCTTATCACGAAAACTTAAATGACATATCAAATTTAAATCCTACTGACAGTACATTCATTGTTGGAGCAGGATCTTCATTTGTTTTAGAGAGCGGAAATACAGTTAGAACTTCCCTTGGACTAGGAAGCTTAGCAGTATTGAATACTGACGCTACGTTATCTAGCGTAAACCTTTCAAGTAACTCAACATATAGTTTCCCTAACCTTACTAATCTACCTACTATATTCTCAGGGTCAGATCAAGTTACCGGTTTAGCAAACGATCAACTAACAAACTCTTCTATATCAATAGATGGTTCAGCCATCTCATTAGGAGGTTCAGTAACGACTTTACAATTAGGATCAACCAATACTACTGCACTCGCAGGAAATACTAGAACTATTAGTTCTACAGAAATTGGTAATATCTCAGACAACAACGATAAGGTAACTAACGTTACAACAAATTTAAGTATTACAGGCACAACTGGAGCTAGAACAATAGTTTCTTCAGATGGTACTGATGCTGTTATTCCAATCGCTACAACAAGCGTATCGGGTGTAATGTCTAAAGCAATATTTGACGAACACGTTCTTAACAACGCTAAAGAAACGGATGTTAATCACAACGTAACTACAAATTTATCTATAACTGGTACAACAGGTGCTAGAACAATTGTTTCATCTGACGGTACTAATGCTGTTATTCCAATCGCTACAACAAGTGCATCTGGTCTTTTATCACCAGGTTTATTCGATGAAATTGATGCAAACACCGCAAAAGTATCTAACGTAACTACTAACTTATCTAAAACAGTAAGTGGAACTGGATTCTCAATTAATTCCTCAGACGGTACTAATGTAGCATTAACTTTAGCTACTACAGATAACTGGGGTATTATGTCAGACGAAATGTTTGATAAATTAGACGGTATTGAAACAGGTGCAACAGCAGATCAAGATTTAACTTCATATCAATTAAAACCTTCAGAAGGAGCTTTTGCTAACGGTGATAAAACTAAGTTAGACGGTATTGAAACAGGTGCAACAGCAGATCAAGATTTAAGTTCATACCAAGTTCAGCCAAGTGAAGGTGCTTTTGTTAATGGTGATAAAACTAAATTAGATAATATAGAAGCAGGAGCAACTGCAGATCAGGATTTAAGTTCTTACCAGGTACAACCTTCAGAAGGAGCTTTTGCTAATGGAGACAAAACTAAATTAGATGGTATAGAAGCTAATGCAACAGCAGATCAATCTAATGCAGAAATCGTTGCAGCAGTAGTAGCATCAACAAGTATATCTAATAGTAATAAAGGAACTATAAGAAGTAATATAGGAGTAGATGCAGCTGGTACTGATAACTCAACAGATGTATCCTTAGGAGGTTCATTAGACTATGTAACATTATCAGGACAGGTTCTTACTAGAAATGCAATTAACTTATCAACTGATGTAACAGGTACCTTACCGGTATCTAATATGGCAGCTACAGCATTAACAACTGTACAGACAGCAGCCAATCAAACAGCTCATTTAGCATTAACAGCACAAGAAGGTGACGTTGTTGTTAGATCTGATGAGAATAAAACATATATGCATAACGGTGGTACTGCTGGAACTATGGCAGACTATACGTTATTAGCAACTCCAACCGATGCTGTAACAAGCGTTAACGGTGGTACAGGTGTTGTTACTGTAACAGAGAACGTTACAACAAATTTAGGTATAACTGGTACAACAGGTGCTAGAACAATTACATCTTCAGACGGTACTAACGCAGTAATACCAGTAGCTACAGATAGTGTTTCTGGTGTAATGTCAGCAACCGATCATACTAAACTAACAGGTATTGAAGCTAATGCAACAGCAGATCAAGATCTTAGTGCATACCAATTACAACCAAGTGAAGGTGCTTTCGTTAACGGTGATAAGACTAAGTTAGATAATATAGAAGCAGGAGCAACCGGAGATCAAGATTTAAGTTCTTATCAAGTTCAACCAAGTGAAGGAGCTTTTGGTAACGGTGATAAGACTAAGTTAGATGGAATTGAAGAGAATGCAACTGCAGATCAAACAGCAGCAGATATTAGAACCTTAGTAGGTACAGGTAACAGTAACTTTGTACCAGCAGCTGGTTCAGCAGGAACCTTCTTAGCTCATGACGGTGTATACAGAACTCCATCTTATACTACAAACACAGATACAAATACAAACCAACTTACTACTTGGAGTTTAAGAGATGATGATAATGATGATGTAACAATCGGTCAAGGCAAGTTTATTAAGTTTGTAGCAGCAACAGGTACATTAGGAACAAACACAACAGGAACTGGAACATCTGCAAGTCCTTACATAGTAACTATCACATCACCAGATACTACAACCAATACACAATTAAGTGACGCAGAAGTTAGAGCAGCAGTTGAGGCAGCAGATGATTCAAATGTATTTACAGATGCAGACCATGGTAAATTAGATGGTATTGAAGAGAATGCAACTGCAGATCAAGATTTAAGTGGATACTTAACAACTTCCGGTAAAGCAGCAGATTCTGAAAAGCTTGATGGTGTTGACAGTACATCGTTCCTAAGAAGTGATCAAGCAGATACGTTTTCTGGTATGTTAACAGGAACTGCTATCGTAAGGACTGGAGCAGGAGTATCGCCAAATGAATCAAATGCTTCACTAAATCCTAACGGTATAATAACAGCTCAGTCAACAAACATGGCTCTGATAGAAATCGATTCATCAAATGATCGACTTCGTGTATTTACTGGTGGTACTGGAGCAGGAACTTTAAACTTCCCAACTACTGGGAATACTAGCTATGCTTGGACACTTCCTCTAGCAGAGGGTACTATAGCATTAACCAGTGACATAACCGGAACAAACTCAGGAACAAACACAGGAGATCAATCAAGAGGAAGTTTATCTATTGATACAGACGACAATGTACAGTTTAACGCTTTAGGTATAGGAACAGGAGCGTCTTCTACAGCAGGAGAGATTAGAGCAGCAGGAGATATTACAGCATACTATTCTTCTGATGAAAGACTAAAAGAAAACTTTGCACCACTAACAGGGGCTTTAGATAAAGTAAATGCAATCGGAGGATACGAATTTGATTGGAAAGACGGAATCGAAGACGTTGTTAGTAAGACAGGACATGATATTGGAGTAAAAGCACAAGAGCTGCAAGTACAGTATCCAGAACTAGTTCATGAAAGAGATAATGGATACTTAGCAGTTGATTATATTAAATTAAATGCAGTACTAATAGAAGCAGTAAAAGAATTATCTGCTAAAGTAGATAAGTTAGAAAATAAATGCAACTGTTAAAATAAATAAAAGAATGGGTTTTAGATTAAATATAGATCTCGAAACGGGATCCGGTCCAACACAAGAAGCATATGTTAGAATTGATAACTACCGCTTCAATAAAGTAACTAGTGAGTTAGTATTAACTACTACGACTTGGTTAAATATAGATAAAGCTCATGCGTTCAATAGAAAGTATTTAGATGAGCCCTTAAAAAATGCTGAAGGATTAGTTCCTGCAGATGTTTTATACTACGATTCACCTGAGAGTGAAGGTGTTGAAGTTAGTATACCAATTCTATTTAAAGCTTCATTAGCTGAGATAGAAGAGATAGAATTTCCTACTTATGAACAGAAGGAAGTTATAGAGCAAATTCCTTATGTAAGTTTCGACTCTAACGGAGACGAAGTAACAAAGTACAGGGATGAGCTAGTAGTAAAAGAAGTAAAAACAGGTTCTTATAAAGAGAAAAAAGAAGTAATAAATACTCAGGTCCTAAATAATTTATATGAATATGCATATGGAATTATTAAAAATAAGTTGTCAGAATTGTTTCCTATAGATAAAATAGAAAAAATATAATAAGATGGCAGTATACAACTATGCAAGTAATTTACCCGTATCATTTAATTCATTTGATGCCTGGTCTAATGCATATAGCAGCAACAGCAATATAAGCTTAACGACTGTTATGACAGGATTAGAACCAGCAGATACTGCTCCACACTCAGTATCTGAACTTCGAGGAAATAAATTTCTATACGGAAACGTAGTATCTGAAACAGGAGGAACAGTTGCTGTAACTGCAGGATATTCTCAAGCAGCTTTTACTACACATACGTTACTAAACGTTAACTATAATACTATATCATCTGTTACTTTAACTGCAACAGCTACATACCCTTATACATTCCATTCTTTTAGAGATGCTTCAGAAGGAGGAGGAACTGCATTAAGTACTACCGGAGCAGGTACTACAACAGGTACTATATCCCTAACATCTTCTGCACATGATAGCGTTACTACTTTCTACGCTTACTTTACAACTACACACGTATCACCATAAAAATAACTAAAAAGGTTTTAATTTGAAAATAATATGGGTTTATGAAAACATAAATAAACAGAGAGAAGATTACAGTAAGTTTAACACCTTACTAATGCTGGCCTCAGTAAGTTTATGGAAACGAAATCATCCTGAAGATGATACATGGTTATATTGTGATGAATTAACTCATTCACTCATAACAGAACTTGGAGTTCAATCTCTATACGATAATATAGAAATCATTGACTTCAACGACAGACCTATTGATAAGACTAATTTCTGGGCTAGTTCTAAACTTCAAGTATTAGCTTTACAGACTGAACCAGTTATTATAATGGACTGCGACACGTTAGTATTCAAGCCTTTCAAACACAACATAGTAAAAGATCAAGTTTTATTTTCTAATAGAGAATTCGGTAGAGGTTATTACCCTACTTCACTTGATCCTTTAATTAGAGGACTATCTTATAAGCCAAGATGGAAAACTGAGTCTGTTAACGTCTCTTTCTTATATCTTCCAGATCCAGTATTTACTCAAGAATACGCAAACTTAAGTCTTAAGTTAATGGAAGAATTTACTGTTTTAAAAGCACCTAATTCTAGGTACTTAATATTTGCAGAACAGCTACTCTTAAAACACTTACTAGTAAAAAATAAAGTAGAACATAGAGCTGTAATCTCTACAGAATGGGACTGCAATAATTGGAAATGGAGCAATGTTAACTCAGACGGTATATGGACTATTGAAGATTCATGGCAATGGTTTAGACATTATGGTCCATTAAAAAAATGGTATAAAACTAATTCTCCTGACCATCCCTACGATGTAGAAATAGAAATGTTGCGTAATTGCATTAATTTTCATAAATTTATAGATCTAAGCAGTTTAACAAAGAAATGAGTATAGTAGATAAAAATTTTGTATTTGATAAAATTACCAACAATCAAGTTTATAAACAAGATCAGAACGGTAAAATTATTATAGAACATGATGCTGTAAAGTATAGATGGACCCACGGTGCTACAGACTATCACTTAGGAGATGGGTTACTTATTTATGCTATGATTCAAAATATGAGAGCTAAGAACTGCGTATGTTTAGGTTCTGGTGCTGGATTTATTCCCCGTATAATGACTCAAGCAAGAATAGATTTACATGAGCAAGGCATTTTCGAAGGTAAACCAGACTTTAGTTGGGGAGATATTGGAGCTACATTTATTGTAGATGCTGCCAACGGCATTGGAGGAGAAGTAGATTGGTTAAAAGAAGACTCTTTCTTAAGAAAAATATTTCACCCTAGAATAGTTAACGATACAACAGAAAAAGCTTATTATGATTTTTTTGTCAAAGAGGATATTAAGATAGATTACCTTCATATCGACGCAGGACATTCATATGAGAATGTTAAACAAGACTTTACCTTATACAGTAAACTTTTAAACCCTAATGGTATTATATCAATTCACGATACAGATATAAGATACGCTAATAAACACATCGTTACTAAGGATGTATCTGATCTAAACAATCATGAAGAGTTTGCAAACGGACCTTCTAAGTTTATAAGTGAAATATCTGATGAATGGCAAAGATTCGACTTTCATAACCATGGGATATTAAATACAAAACCAAGTTCAACCGGATTAACAATTTTTAGACGTGCTTAATTTAGTTACAGTAGTAGGAAAAAATACTCATATGCTTCCGCATATGTTAAAGCATTACGAAAATGTCATAGACAAAGCATATGTAGTTGTCTACAGACATTCAGATGATGACGGGATTCTAGAAGAAATCCAAGCACTAGGAATCGAACCATATTTAGTTGTAACAGAAGCTAAATACAATTGGGAAAGAGTTACTGAATTATATAACTACGTTAAAAGTCAACGACCAAATGACTGGTGGATTGTATCAGATGATGATGAATTACAGGTATACCCTGAACCTATAGAAGACATCATCGAGCAATGTGAGAGAAAAGGATATGACTTTGTTACAGGAGGGTTCATAGATAGAATAGGTATAGATGGTACTTTTCCTAAAGTAACAGCAGACACTAATATTCACGAAGCATTTCCTTTAGCAGGATTCTTTAGATACCCTATGTCAAAAGCCTGCCCTAATAAATGTACATTAATGAAAGGTTATCAAGAAGTTACTCCCGGGCAACATTACGCTTCATTTAATGACGGTACTAATAGCTGG
>Ga0102817_1000063_pt1 | contig 29455 bp, 40 predicted proteins | sample ColrivemetaGS555_FD_78193 | JGI IMG/M metagenome (GOLD analysis project Ga0102817, IMG submission 78193) | Estuarine microbial communities from the Columbia River estuary - Ebb tide non-ETM metaG S.555 | ecosystem: Environmental > Aquatic > Marine > Intertidal zone > Estuary | place: USA...
AGTAGCCGAGACGAAGCGTTTGCTGCTGGCCAAGGTGGCGGCGCTGGTGGCGGCGGTGGTGGTTTCATCAGCAGAAACTCAGGTTCAACTACCGAGGGTGCTGGCGGCGGTGGTCGCCAATTGTCGGGTACTGGTGGTGCGTCGGGCCTATTAAGCGGCTCTACTGCTGGCGGTTCAGCAGGTAGTGCCGCAGCTAATGCTTCCACAGGCGGCGGTGGCGGCGGCTGGGGTGCTAAAGGCGGGAACGGCGGCGGTGGTAGCGGCGGCGCGGGCGGTGCGGCTATCTCAGGAACAGCCGTGGCGTTGACAAACAACGGTACAATATACGGAAGCACATAATGGCACTTATTCCACTTAAAGTACCCGCTGGGTTTTACCGAAATGGCACCGACCTTGATTCTGCTGGTCGTTGGCGGGATGGCAGCTTGGTTCGTTGGCGTGACGGCTCTTTGCGACCGATCGGTGGTTGGCAAAACCGAAAGACTGGCTTCAGCACACACCCGACGCGCGGAATGCACTCGTGGGAGGCCAACGATGGCACGGCTTGGCTTGCAGGTGGCTCTCACACTGAGCTGAGCGTGATGACGGGATCAAACACGGTTTACGACGTTGCTCCATCTAATTTGGCCACTGGGCGATCCGACGCTGGAATTGAGACTGGTTATGGCTACGGTTTCTACAACACTGGTTTTTACGGATCACCGCGCCCTGACTACGGAAACTACTCAGAGGCGACGACGTGGAGCTTGGACAACTGGGGCGAGTACCTTGTCGCCTGCAATACAGACGACGGTCGGCTGCTTGAGTGGCGGCTAAACACCGGCACAGATGCAGCGGTAATTGCTAACGCGCCGACAGGAAACTTCGGCCTTATTGTTACAGAAGAGCGCTTCATCTTTGCACTTGGCTCTGGCGGCAACCCTCGCAAAATTTCGTGGTGCGACCGTGAGGACAACACACTCTGGACCCCAGCGGCGACCAATGAGGCGGGCGATATTGAATTGCAAACCTCTGGGCAGATTATGCTGGCGACCCGCACCAAGGGTCAGACGCTCATCCTAACTGACGTAGACGCCCACACGGGGACGTACATAGGACCGCCTTACGTCCATGGGTTCACGAGGGTAGGTACGTCCTGCGGGGCTATTTCACGGCGCTGCGCTGCAGACGTGGACGTTGGTGTTTTCTGGATGGGTCAGCGCGGATTTTATATGTTTGACGCCTCAGGTGTCAGCGAAATTCCATGTGAAGTGCATGACTACGTTTTCAGCGATATGAACACTGCACAGCAAAGCAAAATTTGGGCGCTAAATAACGGTCAATTCGGAGAGGTGTGGTGGTTCTACTGCTCTGGTGACAGCACGGAAATCGACAGATACGTTGCATTTGACTACAAGGAGCGGCACTGGTTGATAGGTGAGCTTGATCGCACGTCAGGCGTTCAGCGCGGCGTATTCAAATACCCATTCATGACGACAGCCGCATCTAAACTTAAAGAACATGAGGTGGGGTTGAATGTTGGCGGCGAGCGCATCTTTGCAGAGACTGGGCCAATCTCAATTGGTTCTGGGGATCAAGTTATGAGCGTCACGCAGCTTATTCCAGACGAGCAGTCTCAGGGTGACGTTGACGTGTCATTTAAAACGCGCTTTCACCCGAATGACGTTGAGCGTACATACGGGCCATATGACCCAAACAACCCAACGTCAGTCAGATTCAGTGGTCGTCAAATGCGTATGCTGGTTGAGGGTGATCGCCTTGCCCACTGGAAAGTCGGTACAATGCGTGTTGACGCGAAGCCAATGGGTAAGCGCTAATGACTGCCCCTGTACTCCCGCCACTTGGCCCAGACTGGAAGCAGTGGGGCAGGCAGCTTTCCAGCTACCTATCCCGACAGCTTCCTCGGCTGTTCACAAGGTCTGCTGACGACAACCCATCTGATAATGGCATTTTGCTGTGGGATGAGGTTGCAGGCTATCCAGTGGTCAGCCGCAACAACCAGTTTGTTGAGGTTGTCGTGAAAGTTGACGTTCCGCTCACGAACGAAGGCTCTGCTGGAGACAGGACTGGATTGATTAGCTGGGACACAAACTATATTTACCTTTGTAACGGCACTTACGATGGCACAACTGAAATTTGGTCGCGTACATCTCACCTTGGAGGGTCGTGGTGATGGATGATTGTAAGGCTGTTAATTTGCCAAGTAATGTTGTAATGTTGCACAAGGAGCCTCGCGTTAGTGTTTTGCCAGTCTTGGATGCAGATTACGATGAGTTTATACCCATTGGCATGGACCTCATAGCGCCGGCAGTTTTAAGGCAGTCCGAGAATGTCAGCTTGGACGACGTAGAGGACGACATAAGGGGCGGCGGCTCGATCATGTGGGTCATACACGTCGGGGATACGCTAGTTGCGGCGCTTACTACTTGCGTTGTTAAGCACCCCCAAAGAAAAACCCTAAAGATTGAGTTTATGGGCGGAAGCCGAATGAGTGAATGGATGGACGACGCGATTAAATACCTACGGAAAGTCGCATTAGACGCAAATCTTGCGGCTTTAGAGGCTGACGGTCGCAAAGGTTTCGATAAATACGTGGACAATTCACCCTTTCGTGAAGTCTACACACACTATGTGATGGAGTTGAACTAATGGGTTCTAAGACGACAACAGAGCAGAGCATGCCTCAGTTCCAAGAAGATTTTCTGATTAATGAAATCTTGCCAATGGCGACAGATATCGCAAACCGCGAGTATACGCCGTATGAGGGCGAGCGCGTTGCGGGGATCACGCCGCTTCAACAGCGCGCGATGTCTGGCTACGGAAACTTGCAGGCTGGGACCGAGCAGTACGGACAAGCGGCTGACATTTACTCAAATATGGCGCAGGCACAGACAGATGTCAGTGCCTACATGAACCCGTATCAGCAGAACGTAATCGACGCGTCCTTGCGCACACTGGGCGGCGCTCAGGAGCAGGCTTTAAACATGCAGGGCGCACAGGCATCTGCAGCCGGAGCTTTTGGCGGGTCGCGGCATGGCGTGGCAGAGGCTGAAACCAGAAAGGCTTACGGCCAGCAGGCGTCAGACTTGGTCACAAATCAAATGCAGGCGGGATACCAAAACGCTCAAGCAGCCGCACAGAATGACATGGCTCGACGGATGAACGCCGCCGCTGGATTGACTGCAACGGCTGGCCAGAACTTAGAAGCACAGAAGGCGGTGCTTGGGGCGCAGATGCAGGCCGGTGAGACGTCCCGTGGCTTGAACCAGCAGGGCTTGGACGTCGGCTATGCTGACTTCATGGCTGAGCAAAACTTTCCGCTGACAGGGCTGAACACTTTGCTTGGAGCGGCGTCCGGAATACCAACTGGGTATGGCACGACAACGGAATCCAGCGGCGGGTTCGGCAATGCTCTTAGCGCAGTCGGATCATTCGGCATGGGCATGGGGCCGCAGGGCTTCGGAATATTTAAGTAGGAGCGGATAATGGCATACGCACTGACACAAGACGACATCGACCGCTTCGGAATACCAAACGCAAAGGCGGGTGATATTGCAAATCCTGCTGACAGGGCGTTGTTAAGCCTGCCACCCGAAGCCGAAGCGCCAGTATCCGCAGCGGAACCGATAGTTGGCAATCAGCAGACGTTAATGGGGCTTCTGGAAACGCCGATCCCGCAAGACCCGTTTGAGAATTTGTCGCGTGGCCAGCGGACAATGATAGGTTTCGCTGCTCTGAAGGATGCTGGCCTTGCGCTGCAAGGCAAAGATGGTGGCGCTGTTCAAGGCGTAATTAGTGACATTACTAATCGCGCCGACATGGAGCGCAAGCGTCAAATGCAACTAGGAAATTTACAGCAGGAGAGGAAGCGGCAGGCGGCTCTTGATGCATTTTTGACTAACGGCGTTGCCGGCGGCGTGGCGGGCGCGATGTCAGGCCAGCCTGCGTCAGCGAAGGGCGTCGAGGCGCAGATTGCAGCGCTGCAATCGCAGGTTGGCGCATACGCACAAATGGATCAATTGGACCTATACGCGCAAAGAATGAAAGAGCTTTTGGGGCAAAGAGATCGCTTAGAAGAAGCCGAGGTCACTGAGGTCGAGAAGTCTAAAGGCATTACCGGACAGCTATCTCAAGCAAAAGAGGCTGTTGCAACTGCAAAATCGGCGCTTGCCGCTGCCACCGGCTTGAGTGGAGACGAATTGAAAAAGCAACTTGACGCAGGTGCTATCGACCCAAGATCGTTTGCCTTTACACGTCAGAGCTTTGTGCCCGACAGTAAGGACTTTAAGGATTTCCAAGCAGCCGCGTCAAAGCTCGGCGCGATGATGACCTTCAGCAATCTGAGCGAAATATTGGATCGGGGAGTTGTCCTCGGGACGCTCAGCGACGCTGACTTCGCGATAATTGGAAATTTGACTGGCGTCATTGACCCAATAAACATGCCGCAGCAAACGGCTCAGACTATTTTTCAGGCGTACAATAACTTGAACAAGACAATAGAAGCTATTGAGGCCGAAAACGCCAGCGGCGACCCATTCGACGCTTTGACAAAAAAGTACCAATAAGGGAAGGTTTCGGACAATGGCCACCATAGACCAGCTAAAAAAAGCCGCTGTAGAGGCGGATCGTCAAGGCCAAGAGGGTGACGTGCGCGCCATTCTGGCGGAGATTGAGCGTCGAACCGCATCCAGCAAGGTGTCAGAAGCGGCACCCGCAGAAAAGCCAAAGGCGACCACAATGGGCGCGGTCCGAACCCTTGCCCAAGGCATTACTCTTGGGTTTGGAGATGAGGCGGAGGCTTACGTCAGGTCGACATTCAGCGGTCGAGATCGAGACGAAATACTAGCTGAAGTGCGTAAAAACATTTCTCAATTCAAGCAGGCGAAGCCGGTTCTTGCTGCCGGTTTGGAGATGGGTGGCGCAGTCGCATCATCGATAGTGCCGGCGGGTCTGGCAGTTAAGGGCGGCTTAGCAGCAGCTAAGGGTGCAGGCATCGCCAAGGCCGGACTTAGAGGTGCTGGTGTTGGTGCTGCTGAGGGCGGCGTTGCCGGCTTTGGTGTCGGTGAAGGTGGGCTTGAGAATAGACTTCAAAGTGCTGCAACAGGTGCAGCGCTCGGCGGCGTCCTTGGCGGTGTTTTGCCAGTGGCAGGTGCTGTTGGTGGTGATGTGTTACGCCGCGCCGCAGACGGGCTTGGAGTGGGTGGCCAGCAGCGCGCTGCAACGGTAGCCGAGCGCCGTGTAGGCAAGGCGCTTAGCGACGAAGGTTTAACGCCAAAAGCTGCACTGGCCAAAGTAGGCGAGGCGCAATCTCTTGGTGCGCCGATGATGCTGGCAGACATTGGACCAGCAACTCGCGGTGCGGCATACGCCTCTCAGGCGGTACCATCATCACAAAGAGCTGGCGTCCTTGACGTAGTGTCTGAGCGCGCAGTTTCTCAGGGTGGCAGGATTGCTGACGTAACGGCAGACAGTATGGATGCGTCTGGTGCATATGGGGCTGACTATCTGGATGAGCTGTATGAGAAATCAGCAGAGAAATTCCGCCCACTGTATCAAGCTGCTGACAAGCCTATCGACGCAGCGCCATTCCGCAAGTATGCAAACCGCAAGGTATTCAAAGATGCCTTCTCGGCCATTCAACAGCGCGCAGACACGCTTGGCGAAAAAACCCTTCCAGACCTTGAGACTGCACTGTCGGGCGATCAGGTTCCAACGCTTTACCTGCAAGACATTGCGCAGGGGTTGGATCGCGTTATCAACTCAAACACGAGTAAAATTGAAGGGCCAAGTGACTTCGCCAAGGACGTTATGACAGTTCGCAATGAGTTTAAGTCAGCCATCGGAGAGCTTAACGACGCTTACAAGAAAGCTGATGCACAATTTGCTGATTACTCTGACTTGACGCGAGCGTTCAAAGTGGGCGACGATTTTGAAAAGTTATCATCTCAAGACTTTGCCCGCAAAGTTGCAAAGATGACACCGACAGAGGTTGATGCGCTAAAGACGGGGATGATTACTAAGATCCGAAACATTGCATCTGGAACAGATCGCACCGACTATGTGCAGAGATTGTTTGGCTCACCAAAACGTCGCGACGCCCTCGAAAAAGCCTTCCCAAGCGCCGAGGAGTTTTCAAACTTCCGCAAATACATGGAGGCAGAGACGTCCATCGCGGCGACAAAGAAGCGCGTTTACGGCACCAGTGGAACTGTCGAGAACTTGCAAGAGATGTCCGAGCAAGGCATCGACCCTCTGTCTATCGTGCAGCTTTTCACGGGCGGCACTGGAGAGGCCATTCGTCAAGTCGGGAACAATCTTGGTGCGCGTGCGCAAGGCGTAGGTGGCCCCGTGGCGGCGGAAATGTCGGACCTGCTGTTCTCCCAAGGTGCGAAAGCGCAGGGTCAGGCAGTGGGCCGGATTACAGCACGTCAGGCCCAAGACGAGCTGTTGCGCCGTAGACTTAGCTCACAGCCTGAGCTGTATGGCGGCATACTAGGCGCAACAGCCGGCTTAAATCAGGACGATCTAGGCTATTAAGACTTAGCTTTGCTGGCGCGCTTGGGTTTCTTGAGCGCGTCTAGCTCTGCGTCCATTTCCTCGATCAACTTGGCCGCGTCCTCGCACGCTTTCATCATTGCCCGTGGGTTGGTGATCCGGTGCGGCTGGCTCAGCAAGTGTACCAAGTTGATCTGCTTGTCGTTTAGCATGTGTTATCCTCCGTTAGATGCTCGTTAACTTTTACCAGCGCGGCGCTTGAATTGCAAACTTGGCCAATCTAGCATTGTAGCAGATGTGTTTTGCCTTTTTTCACATTGTCTCAACTGCCCTCAAACGTGTCAGGTTTCGCACTGCACGCTTGGGGGCTTTTTTATTTAGGGGGGTTGCATGTCTGATCTGTTAACCTTATGTTAACTGTATAAGCAATTAAACAAAGGAATAACGAAATGTATTTTACATCAATCAAAATCGGCGCTTGCCACCATGCCCACGCTCAAAACGAAGACAAAGAGGCTGCGCTGCTGGAAACCATTGAACTGAGCCGCAAGATTGTTGACTGGAAAGATGGCGCTACGCCGCGCTTCACAATCGTTTACCCGAACGGCAAGCAGTATGGCCGCAACGTAGCGGTTTAACCCAACGGGGGCTACGGCCCCCACAATTAAGCAAAGGAATAACGGAATGAAAAACACCATCCACCGCATCGCAGAGTTTATGTTTCTGGTCATACTGGCTGGCGGCACAATCGCGTTCTCTGGGGGTCTTTAATATGGAGACCGTCGCCAGCATCGAGCGCATCATCAAGTGCAAACAAGATGCCGTAAATTCCATTACATCCAAGCACGGTTCGGGCGTCAGGCCGTCTCACGTCAGCGCCGACCTCGCAATCCTGCACCAATACATCCGCGACGCCGAGTGCTGCGCGGATGCTCTCAGGCTCGGACCGATTACCGCAGCCGCAATCCACCAGAAGCCACTCGACGACGTTTATGCGTGGCTAAATCAAAACCAAGAAGGAACTTGAAATGACAAATCAAAACACTGAACAGAAAACCATCGTGCTGACGGGAAGCACGCGCACGGGTTCTGCGTTCGGCATCGTGTTAGGCACTGGCGAGGGTTGCTTCATCCCCGTGGCCGTCGCCAGCGCCGGTGAGGCGCAAATGGGCATTATGTATACCGCAGAGTGCATCCCCAACCCTAACGAGCTGAGCCACAGCAATACGCCACTCATGTGTGTCAGAATTGAGCGGAAAATGTTTGCAGAGGGTGCGGCACCCGTCAAGCAGGCCGCGCCAGCGCTGCCGCAAATAACCGCCGACGAAGCTCGCCGTTTTACGTCAGAGACAATGAAGTCGGGCGTGTGGACTAATGGCGAGATATTTCGTGAATTGATGGGAAGCCAGAACGCCAAACGCGAAGACAATGTAGAAGCCTACGCGGCTATTGGCAACGAACTGCGACGCATGTTCAATGCTGACCTGTGCGCCAAGTTTTCAATGTATCGCACCGCATCGCAAACCAAATCGAGTGCCGAATGGTACACATGCTCTGATGATGTTGAGCCATGCGAGATGTTGGATTAAATCAATGGTAAACATAATTGGAGAAAACAATGCGCCATTCAAAGCAATCAGATCACAGGGTGGAGCAATCGCAGATCATCCTCAGCCGATTAATGCGGATCAACGAGATCATGCTGGAGCGCAGCTCTGTGAGGGGCCGCGCAAATTTGAAACAGGAATGCGAAGAAGTGCGCGCCCTCTTGCAGATGCTCAAACCCTATCTCCGGCAATAACGCCTGCGGAAAAACTTGAAGAGCGGCTTGGCATCGCAATGCTAAAGGAGGCCTTGAATAACCCCCTAATCCCGAACCCTGAGAAATGGCGGAAAGCAACTGCATTCGCCCAAGCTCGCCGCGATCAACTCACGAAGGAGCGTCGGGAGCGTGTAAAGATTTACGCCGAAGAAGGTGAGATGACAGTCGCGCAGACGGCAGAGCTTGAGCGCGTGGTCCAAACGACTATTCGAAGCGATTGCCAAGTGCTGGGTGTTAGATTGAAGGCGGGTATGATAAAAGTCACGCCGTACCAAGCGGACATCGCGGCACGTCGAGAGATGCTTGAGGAATTGGCAAAAACTGGGATGACACGTCAGGCTGCATCCGTTGAGCTGGGCGTCAGTGAAGCCACAATAAGGCGCGACCTGATGATCATGAGGCTTACGTGGCTGGGAGATAACCGATGAGCGATCGTAGAATACTCATGCTAGAAAACAACCTTAATGAGGCTCGCACGCTGATTAGCGTGCTGCAAGCTAAGGTTGCACGCCAGCGCGACGACATAACACGGATGCGCAATCGCGTTGACACGTTGATGTTCGATAAAAAAGAAATCACTAAAAAACTGAACAAGTTTCGGGAGGTCGGAAATGAATACGAATAGGCGTCATGAAATAAAATCGCACACTAGGGCCATCTGGGAGATGTCAAATGCTGGCGTTCCTCAGCGTGATATAACCAAAGCCCTCGGCTTGGGGCGTGGAGTTGTGAGTGGGGCCGTAAGTAGAGGACGTAAATCAGGTCACTGCAACCAAAAGGTGAGGACGAAACAAACTGTTCGCAATAACTCTCCGCTCAACTATGGCTACGTCAATCAAATTATTGACGCTCTGTCAGTCGATCAACTTGAATGGCTGCTAAAAGTCAGTGAAGAAGTGGGCTACAAGACTTGCGCAGAATACGTGGCGGAATTGGTGCAGGACGCGCATGAAGAAGCGAAAGCAAAGGAGAGAAACCGATGAATAGAGACGATATACTGCACGAGGCGATTTCTGCCATAACTGTAGACCGTGCCGCAACTCATGGCGATGCAGAAAACAGTTTCGCTTCGATCGCGCAGCTCTGGGATTGGTGGTTGCACAACCGACCAGTGCCAGAGGCAGAGCTGCTGCCAGAGGACGTTGCCATGATGATGACATTGTTTAAAATTGCTCGAATATCCGGTAATAGCCAGCATGACGATAATTTTATCGATCTCGCTGGCTACTGCGCCCTCGCAGGCGAAATATCAACGCAGAAATAGACCTGCTATGTCATCATCTTCGGCCTGCTGTGTAAAATCAGCGGGCCGAAGTGTCGTCGTGACGGCCTTCATGTCAGACGCACTGAAGACGCGCAGCAAGTTTTCCCTGAGAGCCACGAGAACAAAAATATCAGCATCGCTGCCGCCACGGTTGAACCTATAGCTTCCGTATTGTGAGATTACCCCCGCAGTTTTTACCTCAACACGCAGTACACGATTAGATGGCAGCGTCACATGCAGATCGCAGGTATTGTCTATATGCGAGACGTTCAGGCCAGCCCTTTGCAGCTTGTAAGCGGCGTAAAACTCGCCAGCGCGTCCGAGGCTGGCATCAATGCGACCTCTCACATCAGCCGCCAGAGTGGTCGTGTGGTCGGGGTGTTAGATTCCATCAACGCACTCAATTAAGTGTTAAAAGAAAACCCGACCACAGTTTCTTATGTCATCAGCTCGAAGTGAGGTCCATCAATAAATGGGCGACGACCTTGTGATCGACGTAGGTCGATATAAGAGTTCATGGCCTCTTCCATTGTGCCGTCCCAAGAACCGATGTCATCAATGTGCCATGCAGCGCCCCAGCGTACTTTGCAGCCAACAGCGTTTGCGCCTTCTTTCATGGCGTCAGCCAAATCATCATAGACGTTAAGTTCCCATGATCCACGACCACCGATGTAAGCCATGAGATCAACGGCGTTGCCGTCTAGGTGCTTGGACTTCATAGTCTGTGATGCACCCTTGGCCACTAGCTCTTTCTGCATCTCAATCGTCCGCATACCTTGGATAACGCCAAAGTCGATCTTGGTTGCTGTGATAGCGTGTTTGACGACAGCGACCAGTCGCTCGTCCACGCCTTCCAGCTTATCAAGGCTGCGCTGTGATAATTTAAAGCTCATTTCTTTTTCCTATCCATAAAGCCTTCAGCCGCACCTGCACCAAAGTAGAAGCCAAGAATAACAATCATCGACCAGCCAATCTGAAAATCCTCAAGTACGCGCTGCACCTTATCTGCATCGGCCACGCGGTCCATCAGCGTGAACCCCAGAACCATTGCGAAGCACGTCAGGTAGGTTGCTGTGAATGAGAACGCAATCACGCGCTGGGCCAGCTTAAATGGAGCGTAAGCCTGCATGATTTCGACCTTGGCTTTGGTCTTTGCTTCAATCTGCTCTTCAGTCGAGGTGTGAAAGCTGTCAATCAAATCAATGCCTGATTTGATGACTTCACCTGATCCGAATATTTTACCGAGTATTCCCGCCATTTGTCTCTCCTATAGTGGCTTACCTAACTGGTCAATTGCATCCCACACGCTGTCCAAATCAACCTGTAGTCGCTCCATTTTCTCATCGATGCCATTTGTTATCAACTCGGCACGTTCGACTTTGCTGCGAAGATCAAGCAGCGTCTTTTGCTGCTCAAGGACACTTACCATTTGGGTACTGATTTGCGACAGTTGCGAATTAAGACCCGCCACATTGTTGTCGCCTACAGTCTGCTCTATAGCCTGCACTCGCGACGACACATCCAACAGGCTTACTTGGATTTCTTCGCTGACGCTGATAACCCCAAGGACGGTATCCTCAACACCCCAGAACCTGTTTATGACATCATATGAGTAGTAAATGCCGCCCGATAGCGATGTCACAATCGGCAGGGCGAAAGCAAGATATACTCCCTTAAACGTAAACCCGCCGACTTTAAGCTCCGTTTCATCCGCCATACGCTATGCCTGCTGTGTAGATGTCTTTGGCTGTTTTGAACTCGCCAGCTAAATAGCCCTCAAAGCCTAAGCCGCCGTAAGCTTCGTTATTCTGACCGTAAAACTCCAAAATCAAGAGGTCGGATGTGGCGTCGTAAGTTATTGATTTGTATGCGGCAACGCTGATATTGTTGCTCTCGGCCCAACCATCAGTGAATGATGTGATATGTGTGCTGCTCGACGCTGCCAAGAAGCCAGCAGCCTCTTGCGCGTAAGTCTCTACATCAGCCAGTGCAGTGTTGTAATCTTCTACGTCGGATTCAGTGACCGACATATCAGACACCTGAACCACTTCCTGAAAATCAAGTTGATCTTGCACCGTGTCAACCTCAGCGGCCATTTCAGCCACCACACCAACTGTGGCAAATGTAGTGGTCGCATCAACTAGCGCATCAATGGCCAACGACATGTTTTCGAGGGCGATGTCAGCCTGATCATCAAGCAACATGGACGTGTTGTAATATGTGTTATTCTGCACGTTGGTCAGTGCATCGTTGTACGCCGACACCATTGTTGCGCTTAACTGCGCCCGCGTAACAGAGCCATCAGGTGCAATACCACCTTTGGCTGCGTAGTAACTAGCCCCCGTCGCCAACGTCCGTGACAGCCTTACCTGATCCATCACCGCGTTTGCTGTTGTCTGGAGGTTGGTTATTGTCTGGTTTGCTACGGCGGCGGAACCTGTCAGACAAACTAGGCTGGTTGCGATTATTCTGCTGAGCATCAGGAAGCTCCTTTCCGATCATAAGCAAGGTATCCCAAAACACCTTATTTGCTGCGTACCCTACCACAAAAACGTAAGGGTTTGAACGGTACTTTTCAAACGCATCCCTGCCGATCAATAAACGGCCCGTTGCGATGTCATTGATAGGGCATGGCGTGTTTGCCAGCGCCATAGCCTTGAACACGCGAGCTTCAGAACACATAACTGAGATGCCTGAGACCTGCAGACCTAATCCGCCAACTTGCTGCGGTGCGCCCATCAGGCGAGCATCTTTGCGGCGGTTGCAGTGGGCGTCTTGCTCCATTGTGCCTTCAGCCAAACCAAACAGGCTCACTTGAAAACCCTTGCTGGACGGTATTAAGCAGCTATCGTTGCCGCCCCCGCCCATCATTGTCGGTGCCATTGCGGTAGGGACGGGGTTACTCATAGCACCCTGCGAACCATTGTAGGTCGTGTTTTCAGTGCTGTTGTTGCTGTCTACGTTAGACCCAGAACCAATGTTGGTGCTCAGGTCTCCATTGATGTCTTGGGCGTGTGCTGCGCTTGCTGTCAGTAGATACAGGCCGAACCATATGTGACTAAATCTGGACACATAATCTCCAATGCAGCTTGCGTCTGGCCGATATAGTGCAGCGTTTCCGCGTCCTTATTTCGCTGGCACAGCGGATCACTATTGCAGGCGGCTGTGTACGTCATAGGCTGGTTGACCGTCGTGCAGCCCGCAACAAACAGTATAGGGAGCAGGCGTATCACTTATCAGACCTTTTTTCAATCACCATGCGTATTGCTTTTATATTTTCGTCAATTCGGCCCAGCATCACAGCCTGCAACTGAGATGTTTTCTCAATTTCAATAATGCGAACTTCATGGCGAGCTATCTCGCGGGCGTTGGACGCTACCGATGCATCAAGAGTTGACACATACCAAACAAGGCCAAGCGACTGCATAACGATAGTCACAATAACAGTGATCGGTACGGACTTTGATAGGTGCCAATTTTCGGTCATACATCCGCCAGAATATTAGAGTGAACTTTTTATTAACTTAACATAGGCATGTGGCTTGCGCAAACAGAACACAACTGTTAACACCGTGCTAACGATGGAGAGCGAGATGAATAAACTGAAGCAAATTGGACCGCGCATTCGTGAGGATGTCTACGATGCGCTACATACGTTTAGCTACGACAGCCGGATGAGCATGTCGCTGATCGTCGAACTGGCGTTGCGCGATTACCTGAAAGCTGGAGGGGTCGATTTAAATGATAATCGGGATTGATTGCGGATACCGCACAGGTGGCGTGGCTCTTGTTGGCGACGACTGGGCAGAGGTTCACGACCTTCCGACATACAGCGAAGGTGGTGTTGATGTCCTTGCGTTGATGGACATTATTAAGTCAGTTGAAAAGGTTGATCACATATATATTGAGCGTCAGCAGGCAATGCCGCGCCAAGGCGTCGTGTCTACCTTTAAGCTAGGATACGGCTTTGGTCAAATCAGCAGCACATGCGCGCTTTCAAAGGTGCCGTTCTCGCTGGTGTCGCCGGCGAAGTGGAAGCGGGCCTTGGCTTTGCCGAAGGATAAGGATTCTGCACGGCGTCTAGCGCAGCAGTGGTTCCCAGAATTAAGTGAACGGCTAAAACGCAAAAAAGACGAACACCGAGCAGAGGCGCTGCTGATCGCCAAGTGGGGTAAAAACAATGCCGGTTAAGACTGATTTAACGAATGAAGCGTACCACCTTGACCCAGCGCTGAGCGCATCGGGGGCCAAGACGATCGCAATGCAGTCGCCGGCACACTTTAAGTATGCAAAGCGCAAGGCAAGCACCGCTTTTGACACCGGAACAGCGGTTCACACTCTGGTACTGGAACCGCACTTGAGCAACACAGTGTGGTGCGGCCCAGAAACACGCAGGGGCAACGCATGGAAAGATCAATATGCAGCCGCAGCCGAAGAGGGCGCGATCCTACTGACTGAGGGCGATTACCAAGTCGCAGTGGAAATGGCCAACTCTGTGCGGTCAAACGCAGCCGCAATGGAGCTGCTGGGCGGCGACCTGCTGGTTGAGGCAAGCATATTCTCACACGACGAGGCGACTGGCGTTGATATGCGCTGCCGCCCAGACGGTTGGCGCAAAGACATTGCCGCCGTCATAGACTTGAAAACTACAATTGACCCATCACCATCTGGCTTTGCGAAGCAGTGTGCCAACTTTGGCTATCACCTCCAAGACCAGTGGTATCGTCGCTGCATGTTAAATGATGGCCACGAGGTCGATCGGTTTATCTTTATCGCCGTGGGTAAGGACGCACCTTACCCCGTAGGCGTATACGAATTGGACTTCCAGTCGCTCGACGAAGGCGCGGCTGGGGTACAATGCGCATTGGAGAAATATCACCAAGCGCTCAAAACGAATGTATGGGAATACGGATATGGTGACTTGCAAACGATCCAAATCCCGTCCTATGCATTTAACTTTACGGCAATCTAGTCAGGAGACACACATGCCAATTTCATTCGGATCAAACGACAGTGCAGGCGCAAGCAACTACGTGCGCGCAAACCTACCGCAAAATCGCTGGTGGGCAAAGACAGATGCAGGCGACGAGCCAATCGACATGGATCGCGGACTTGCCATCGACATCAAGGACGTCACGTTCGGCTGGCTTCACATCGATGTAGGCGTTCGCGACTGGCAACCTTGGCCAAGCCCATCACAGGGTACGCCACGCCCAAGCGAAAACCACAAGAACGGCTTCGAGGTAAGCTGCTGGCTGGCAGATGGTCGCTCATCAACATTTAGCGGCAACAGCTACGGCTTGGGCCAGTTTATCGCCAAGCTGTATAACGAGGCGGAAAAATCGCCAGAGTTTGCAGAGGGCAAAGTGCCGGTTGTGCAAGTCACGTCATCCACTCCCGTGCTGATCGGCAAGGGGACATCATACGATGTAGGCTTCAACATTACGAAGTGGATTAACAAGCCGGCTGAAGACGCAGCACCCGCACCGGCACCGGTTGCAGCAGCGCCAGCGCCTGCACCAGCAGCGCCTGCGGATAACAACTTCGGCTTCTAAAGAACTGAGGGGCGCGGCATGCGCCCCTCAAACTAACTACAAAAAGGGAAAAAGATGTCCGAAGCATATTTCAAAAAGGTTTTAGATGGTGCGGTCACTGACGTAATTGCGTCTATGTCTGGCGGGAGAAACGAAAACCTCAATAAAGCTGCATTCTCAATCGGGCGTCACGCCCACCTTGCGCCGGCAAGCATCGACAGCGCGATTATGTCGCTGCATGCAGCCGCCAAGCAGATTGGACTGGATGCCATTGAGACAAAGATGACGATCGGGTCAGGGTTCAAGCGTGGGGGCGAAAACCCAAAGGAGCTTGAGAACTCAGACAGCACGCCATACGTGACCAGCGAACTCGATCGCCTTGTGACGCGTCTGGCTCAGAAGGATTTAATCGCACGCGATGACGAAACCCGTGCGGAAAAGATACGCAAGGCCAGTGATGCGTGGGATCGTGCTGTGCCGATTACACGCGAGAACACAGACGCGGTGCGCCCAGCGCTGCTGTATCTAAACTCGCGTGGTTTAAGAGCGTCCACAGCAGACGGCGTGGCAAAGTTTAGCCCGAACGTATACGACGGGCCGGCGATCATCTTTGCCGCAACTACACCGCAGGGCACGGTCGAGGGCATCCAGAGCGTGCTATTAACGCCGGAAGGCAAAAAGCGCGAAGTAAATGGCATCAGCAAGTATTCCCGCGGTGTCATTGCCGGAAACGTAATGCAGGTGGGCGAGGCGCAAGGCGACAAGCCGATCTGCATTGTTGAGGGGCCAGAGGATGCGCTGAGCGTCAGGCAGGCTGTGCGGGACGAGGCGATTGTCGTCTGCACGTTCGGCAAGGCCGGAATGTCAACGTACACGCCACCACGGGCGTCCGACGTTACGATATGCGCCGATCCTGACCTAGACGTTGATAAGTGCGCGGATGTCTTGCAGGGTGACGGGTCAACGGCGGTTCACGTCGTGCGGTTCGACATGCTTGGCGTCGAGAATGTAAAAGATGCCAATGACTATCTGCGTGAGGCGGGCGAGGACAAGCTGCGTGAGGCGCTCGCCGGCGCAAAGCCTGTGTCCGTCGTTGTGCAGGAAAAGATGGAGAGCGAGAGGCAGTGGCCGACCGCGTTCACGCCGATCGATCCGACGCTGATACCGAAGCGACGCTGGGTGTATGACACGGCGTACATCCGGTCATATGTGTCTGTGCTGGCGTCTCAGGGCGGCGTGGGCAAGACAAGCCTGCAAATTGTAGAGGCGCTAGCGATCTGCACTGGCCGAGACCTGCTTGGTGAGCCTGTACGCGAGCGCACAAACTGCTGGCTGATCAACTTAGAAGACCCGATGGAAGAGGCCCAGCGCCGCATCGCAGCCGCAATGATGCACTACAACGTAAAGGCTGAAGACATCGAGGGGCGTCTGTTCGTGGATGCTGGACGCGATGTGCAGATAAAGTTTGCGCTTCAGGGTCGTGACGGTGTCCAGACGAACGACGAAATGGTTCAGTACATGTCCGACAAGATACAGCAGCACAACATCGGCATGGTTTTCATTGACCCGTGGGTCGGTGCAAACGACATTAACGAGAACGACAACATGGCGATGAACTCCGCCGTAGCTGCTGCGCGCTGGGTTTGTGACAAGACAGACTGTGCGATGGTGTTGACGCACCACGTCCGCAAGAGCAACGGCGAGGACGCGTCTGCTGACAGCATACGTGGTGCCGGCAGTCTGCTGTCAGCAGCCCGCGCAGCAAGAGTTGTCAATAAGGTGAGCGAAGAGGACGCGATGAAGCTGGGCGTCAGCGAGATAGAGGCGCGTGGCATATTCCGAGTGGACGACGGCAAGTCAAACCTTGCACCGCCGGCAGCGAAGGCCGTCTACAGGCGCATGCACGGCGTGCAGCTCCCGAACCAAGAGTACGTGGGCGTTTGTGTCCCATTTAAAATGCCAGATTTATTTGACGGCGTGAAAGCCAAGCACGCGATGCTGGTTCAGCGCGCAGTGGGGCAGGCAGAGGAAAACGGCGACCCGTACCGCGAAAACGTGCGCAGCAAGCGATGGATTGGCAAGGCTGTCGCCAGTGCGCTTGAGCTGGACATCGACAAGAAGTCGGAAAAGGCGAGAGCCAAGGCAATAGCGGAGAAGTGGATACAGACCGGCGTGCTGAAGATTGAGCAATTTGCTGACAAGCGCGCAGGTAGGGACGTCACAATCGTGTCGGTGGGTGAGTGGATCACAAGAGAGGAGGCGGGGCTGTGAGGCCGCTATATGAGAGCCAGCAGGATAGGGACAACGAGCAAGCCTTGGCGCGCATCATAGAGGCGGAGTTCAACTGCCAGCTCACAAAGATGCCGATCAAGCTGTCTCTCGACTTCATGGCAACCAGAGACGGCAGCGCCGTGGCATTTATAGAGGCGAGGCAGCGAAGAACGAGGATGCTGCAATACCCGACCTACATGATCTCGCTCTACAAGGTGATGATGGCGAACACGCTGACGCAGGCGACGGGACTGCCGTGCTTCCTTGCGGTGCAGTGGAGCGACGCCGCAGGCATATGTAAGTTGCCAACTAACGACATGGATATACAGACAGGCGGATCAACACGTCGCAACGATCCGCAAGACATAGAGCCGATGGCGTACTTCGACGTGTCTGCATTTAAGGTGCTGTCGTGAGGTGTTCCACAGTTGGTGTTTGTGACTGTGGAATACGTGCGACACCGTGGTAATATTAACCCGTATTCTCTCCACCACAGTGTACCCCTATGTATAGGGTACTGTGGAGGAAGGGGATGAGGTGGGAGGAAACGACTGTGGAAAGATTTAACGTGACAAAGGTGGGAGGGCTGGATCATGGCTAAGGGTAAAGCAGGGGCGAAGAAGCGTCCGACGCACAAGGAGATCAAGGACAAGGGTTCGTTCTCAACTGAGGGTGAGGCGAAGGTGATCAGTGCTGGCGTGTGGGGACAGTTGCGTCCACTCGATGAGAAGGCGAGAGTTAAGACGGAGCGCTGGGGTGATACGCTGCCCGATCTTGTGTCACCTGAGCTGGCGGGTAGGTTTGAGGCGGCATACGAGGCGCTGTACGAGAAGGTTTACGCGAATGATGTGGTTGGCACCAATCAGATTGCGTCGCAGCTTATGCGGGCGTGGGATGTGCTGGAGGCCGAGGCGATCGCTGCTGGGCATCAGCCGCTGCTACCTGACGGGTTCTGCGTGAACCTTGGCGGGCATGTGACGTGCTTTGCGGCGTCGGGCATTAGTGAGTTGCGCAAGAAGCATCCTGATTGGGTTGTGTACGCGTTCGAGGACGCGGCAAGGCTGCTGAAGCACGACTGGACAGAGAAGTTTGTCGCCGAGGCGTTCAAGGCGTTTCCAAAGGCAAGCGTGACCAGAGTGAAGCGTCCGGATGAGCTGGTGAATTACGATCTGGGCGGTGACGAGATACCATTTTGAGAGGATAGACGATGGCACGAAGTGAAATAGCAAAAGAGAAACTCGCTGCGCTCGATGCGCGTGGCGAGGACGAGATATTCGAGGAGCTGGCGTCAGGCACGAGCATGCGCGACCTGTGCAAGCAGATGAACGTCGGGCACAAGCTGTGGTACAAGTGGCTCGACGGTGTGAACGGTCGTCGCGGGCGATATGAGGCCGCACTGACAGAGGCTGCGCACTTTTACGCAAGTCGGGCAGTGAGGACAGCTCAGGAGACTGAGCCGGCGACTGTGAACGCTGACAGGCTGAAGGTGGACACGGACAAGTGGATCGCGTCGAAGCTGAACGTGCAATACGATACGAGGCAGCGCGATGTGGCGATCAACATCAGCGTGACAGACTTGCATGCGCAGGCTGCGATGCTGCTTGGTGAAGTGTTGGAGGGTGAAGCTGAGGACGTGACGCCGTACGATGCGGATGACGTGTGAGCGGCGTAAACACGCATTGGCGTACAATCGGATGCGCGGGCGCGCGCGGTATCATAGTACCTCATTTGTGTCAACGACGATGCCGCGTTTAGGCGATTTCGCGGTGCCGCATAAGTCCAGTTTAGCTAAGTCATTGATTTCATTGAATCCGTTTATTAACATAATGGACATTATAGGTCACTCGCTCTGCCAGATGCCTGAAAACGCCGATTTGACCCCCCCGCCAAAACTTTCGGCGGGGTGCAATTGCCAATGACCTAATCACACTTTCCCGCCCCCCTGACCCAAGCAATAGGTGTTAACATGACCCCGCAAAAAAATTCTACAGATAACCCGTTTTTGAAATTGATGTCGCGATACCACGGCGACCCCGTTGCCTTCGCCCGCGAGGTGATCGGCATTGAGCCTGACGAGTGGCAGGTTGAGCTTCTGAACGCTATTGCCAACCCTGACAAGCGCCGCATATCCGTTCGTTCTGGCCACGGTGTCGGCAAGTCTACGGGAGTTGCCATTGCCGCTGTCTGGCACGTCTTGATGCGTGTTCCGAGCAAGACGGTTGTGACGGCCCCCACCAGCTCGCAGCTTTTTGACGCCTGTTTCGCTGAGATGAAGAACGTGGCCAAGCGTTTGAAGCCACCGTTCAATGATTTGCTTGAGATTAAGTCTGACCGCATTGAGCTGAAGAGCAGCCCCGAAAGCACGTTTATTTCGTGCAGGACGTCCCGTGCTGAGCAGCCGGAAGCGCTTGCCGGTGTCCACAGCCAGAACGTGCTTCTGATTGCGGATGAGGCGTCTGGTGTTCCGAACGCTGTATTTGAGGCTGCGTCGGGTTCGATGTCGGGTCACAGCGCCACCACGGTTCTCACGGGGAACCCAACGCGTAATACTGGCTTCTTTTATGATACGCACACGCGACTTCGCGAGGATTGGCACACGATGCACGTGAGCTGTGTTGCCAGTGCCCGTGTGAGCGATGATTTCGTTGAGGACATGAAGAAGCGATACGGCGAGGACAGCCCCGCGTACCACGTCCGTGTTCTTGGCAACTTCCCCCCGTCTGAAGAGGACACGGTTATTCCGGTGTCGCTGATCGAGCATGCGATGGCCAACGACATTAAGATTGACGAGGACACGCCGGCGGTGTGGGGTTTGGACGTTGCGAGGCAGGGCGGTGACAGCTCAGTTTTGGCGCGCAGGCAGGGTCCGGTGATCCACCCGCTGACAACGTGGCGCAACTTGGACCTGATGCAGCTCACCGGCGCTGTTAAGGCGGAATATGACATCCTGCCCCCGTCCAAACGTCCCGTTGAGATCATCGTTGACAGCAACGGCTTTGGCGCTGGCGTTTTGGATCGTCTGCGCGAGTTGGACTTGCCGGCGCGCGGCCTGAACGTGTCCGAGCGCAGCTCCCAGAAGGAGACGTATTTGAATTTGCGTGCTGAGCTGTGGTTCAAGGCGAAGGAGTGGCTTGAGGGCATGGATGTGCGCCTGCCGAGGGATGACGGCCTTTATGCCGACCTTGCGGCCCCGCGGTATCATTTTACCTCATCGGGCAAGATGCAAGTTGAGGGCAAGGATGCGATGAAGAAGCGCGGCGTCAATTCGCCTGACCGTGCAGATGCTGTCTGCCTTTGCTTGGCCAACCAGCATACGACGATGGCGTTTGGGCGTAGCTCGTCCGGATCGTGGAATAAGCCGATACGACGCTCGATACGCGGCGTTGTTTGATCAATTTGCCCTATCCGTAAAATAATGTTAATCAGACCCTGCGGTACCCTCCCGATCCGCTGAGACGTCCCACCGTCTCGACCCCACGCGTGTTCCCTACGCGTGGGGTTTCTTTGCGCGAAAAATAGTGTATTATGCTGATTAAGTTACACATGTGGAGCTGGTATGGCTGAGGAAAAGAAAAAACCGCGCGGCTTAGCGCAGGCGTTGGGTTTTAAGGACGGTCGCGACATGTTCGACGGCGGCGGCAGGAACGCGGTCGGCGACACCTTCAAGGGCGGTGGACCCCTGAGCGCATTGGCCAACGCTATGAATATTGCGCCCGCAGGTTATCACGCGAGGCAGGCGGAGGCCAGAGCCAACGCCCCAGCGCCAACACGCGCTGCGCAAATGCAGCAGCGGGGTTATCGCCAGCCGACGCGCGGCACGAAAGACTACAGATTTTTTCAAGATATTCGTGACGGCGGCGGAATGGGGTACAGCGGCAACAGTTTTCAAGGCGCAGGCGGGTACTCTGTCTTGGCGAAAATGCTTGGTGTAAATCCGCTCGGCTATGATGAGCGCATGGCCGAGGCACAGGCACTTGCCGCCACGACACCGCATATCGCGAGTGGCACAAGCGTCAGCGCCCCGCGGCGCGATTTTAGCGGAACCGAATTCGAACCGGCATCTTACCAGTTCGAACCTGTTGCAACGTCTCCGGTTTCTGGTCCGCTGCCAATTGAGGCAATGTCAATGGAAGAGCTGATCCGTATTGCTAATCAGGGTATTCACAACTCGACGCGCGATCGTCTCGGAAACGGTACTTTTATATACAAATGAGGTACTAACTCATGGATGACTTACTTACTTTCGACAAACTTGTTGAGGCATTGATCCGTCGCGAGAGCAGCGGACGCGCCGATGCTATTTCTGATGGTGGCGCTGTGGGCCTTATGGGCATCATGCCAAAAGACTTCATGCAATCCCCACGCCGCAACGTGCCGAGCATATTCGACGTTGCGCGCGATGCCGGTTTTGAGATCGAGCCGGAAGACGAGACCAAGAGCATGGCGATCCAGCTCCTAAAAAACCCAGACCTCAACATGGCTGTTGGCCGTCCTTACCTGCGTGAGCTGATGGACGTGTTTGACAACGACACCGAAGGCTCCCTGACTGCGTACAACGCGGGCGTTAAGGGCTACGTCGACGCGGGTTCTTCTGCTGCCAACATGGATACCCGTGAGGCGCGTGAATACTCGACAAAGCTAAAGCAAGACTACAAGGACATCTTTGGATCGACTTTGCCTGACAATCTTGGCACTTTGACGTCACTGCGACCACGCAGAAGGCCACGGGGGTTGTTAGACTGATGCTTTTAGAACGCTACATCCCGCCAAACCTGCGCGGCCCGATCCGCGACGCCGGAAACATCGGCTACTCGATATTGGACAACGTGATCGGCATCGAGGACGGATACCGAAGCGCCGGCGAGCGTTTTAAGGACGAATTGTTCGAGAACCCTAAAGGCGTTGCCAAGCAGATCGGCTCCGGCATGCTTGAGGGCGCGAAAGACTTGCTTTCCGACCCGATCGGCACCGCAATCGGCACCGCAAAGGGTGTTATAACGGATGTAGCACAGTCAACAGGCCGCGCAGCCAAAGGTGCTGCGGGATACCTGCCAGAAGGCGTTGAGCTGAAGAGCGCGACGATGGAGCAAATCCGTGCCGCGAATGACGCCTACACCGGCGACCTATTTGCGATGACTGGCGTGATACCTGCTGCCAGCGGCACCCGCGCCGCTGTCCGTGCTGCGGGCAACGTAGATGTTGGCGCTCGTACAGCGGACGCAATCGGCCTTGGCCGCTCAATCGCGTCTGGCGACATCGAGGGCATCGGCGAAGTGTTCCAGCGTAGCGGCGAGGCTCGCAGCTTGAGCGCTGACATACCCAGAAAACCTGTGCGTGGTTATGACCCGAAAGATATTTCTCGCCTTGAGGCTAACATTGGCCTGCGTGATGAGCGCGGACGTGCCAAGCCAGAAGCGCTCAAAGCGCTCGCGTCTCAATTTGACGCTGCTGGCAATCGGATTAGCAACATTAAGCCTGATAAAAAGACCGGACTGACGTACAATCACCCTGCATCGAACGTGCGTATGAACACGCCCGTCGAAGAGCAGGTTGTAGACAGCCGCACGCGTGGTGAAGCCAACCCCCGCAAGGACACCACCATCAAGCTGGGCGATGGGCTTATTGCGGCGTTCGGGGACCGTGTTGTCGCGGATCGAGACATATTAGGTTATTCCGATAGGAAGTTAAGAAGCCCGCACAGTTTGTTCGGCGGTTCTGGCTTCTTGCGTGACAGCTTGAATAAAGAGATATGGGCATCTGACGAAAATGTCACAAAGCCACTGCTCGCATCTTTGAATAGGGCATCACAAGATGGCCTTACCCCTCGCATGATTTACACGTCTATGGGCGCACAGTCATCAGACTTTGCCACAAACGAGCTGATCAGAGACTACATTCGAGACGTCGATGTTGATCCAAAAATGCGTGAGCTTTTGGCGGATAAACTAAAGGCGTCTAAGGACTTTACCGATAAAGATTTCCCGTACGAAGATTTGATCTCTGGCGGCGACACGCGCCGCAATACGCGCGGCCTCTTGGATGGTGTTGACGAGTACATCGGCAATATGAACGGCTCAAATCGTCGCGCTATTTGGCAGGCATTAGATAGCGCAAAATTCCGCGACGCTGGTATACCTATTGGCGAGATGCGTTTGGCACAGACTGATCCTGACCTGTTGTACGCCAATCCCTTTGACACTGGCCTAAATTTAGGCTCTCCGGACCTCAGCAAGGGGCTGTCTGCCAAGGCGGCGCACCCAGTGTATCCAACGGCCATAGCTGGTGAATATGACGGCAGCTTGCCGGTGCAGGTTCCAGCAGCCCTTACATTTAGAGATTTCTTTAATATGCGTCGCGGTTTGCTTGAAGGTGTTAAGCCAAGCGCAGCAGCATCAGACCAGAGATCGTTCTTGATGTCTCACGGAAACATCGTATCAGAAGCGGATCGGCAGATGGTAGATGAGATTGACGAATTTACAGAATACTGGCGCGCTTTCAACGAGTAGACCGACAAAGGAACCAATAAATGGACTATGAAATCAACCAGATGATGTCGGTGCTCGAAGAAGAGCTAAACCCAGACGTGATGAAGGACGACGAGCTGCAAGGCATCGTCGGCAAGGAGATTGAAGACGCAATCGACTACATCGACAACTGGATCAGCCCGATGCGCGCAACGGCGACGCAGTATTATCGCGGCGATCCGTTCGGCAATGAAGAGGAAGGCCGCAGCCAAGTTGTCTCAATGGACGTACGCGATACCGTACAGGCCATTATGCCGTCCTTGATGCGTATCTTTCACGGCACAGATCGCACTGTTGAGTTTGTCCCGCAGGGTCCAGAGGACGTTGCAAGCGCTGCACAGGCCACAGACTACGCCAACTTCATCATAAATCGCGATAATAACGGTTTCCTCGAAATGCACAGCGCGTTTATGGATGCACTAGTTCGTAAGGTTGGCATCATCAAAGTCTACTGGGATGACCAGACTAAGTTTGAGACGTACGACATGAGCGGCCTCGATGACGCGTCTCTTAACGCGCTGATGTCTGACCCAGATGTCGAAATCGAGATTACGGCGTCCACGCCTGTCGGCGAGCCAATGATGGACGAAATGACCGGCATGATCATTGAGCCTCCGATGGAGCATTCCGTTCGCGCCACATACACGCACCCAGACGGTCGTGTGAAGGTCGAGGCTGTCCCGCCGGAAGAGTTTCTGATTTCTCGCGAAGCTAAGTCGGTCGAGCAGGCTGACTACGTTGCACACCGTCGCATTGTCACCGTCTCAGAGCTTGTTGCAATGGGTTACGACTTCGACGAGGTGTCAAAGCTAGGCTCAGCGCACGAAGACATGTCAACCAACGTCGAGCGCTACACGCGCAACAAGGCGCTGTCTAACGAGATGAATGAGCGCAACGATCCTGCGATGAAAAAGGTTCTCTACGTCGAGAACTACATCAAGGTCGATTATGATGGCGACGGCATTGCTGAACTGCGCAAAATTTGCACAGCAGGCGACGGCAACAAAATCCTAATGAATGAGCCATGCACAATGGCACCGTTTGCCACAATGTGCCCCGATCCTGAAGCTCATGATTTCTTCGGGCATTCCGTCGCTGAGACAGTCATGGACATTCAGCGCATCAAGTCTTCCATCATGCGCAACACGCTTGACAGCTTGGCGATGTCCATTCACCCACGCATTGCTGTGACCGAGGGTATGGTCAACATGGATGACGTTATGTCAACGGAAGTCGGCGCGATTATCCGACAGCGCTCTGCCGGTCAGGTGCAGCCACTGTCCATGCCATTTGTCGGTCGCGAGGCGTTTCCGGTCCTGCAATACATGGATCAGGTCAAAGAGGCCCGCACAGGCATCTCAAAGGCGTCTGCAGGGCTTGATGCCGGCGCTCTGCAATCATCTACCGCAACTGCGGTCAACGCCACTGTAAGCGCAGCGCAGCAGCACATTGAGCTGATCGCCCGCATCTTTGCTGAGACCGGCGTCAAGCGCATGTATCAACTGGTGCTGCACTTGATTACGACGCACCAAGATCGCGAGCGCATGGTCCGATTAAGCAACGAATTTGTGCCGATCGACCCACGCGCATTCGACTCAAATATGGACGTCACTATTAACGTGGCTTTGGGTCGAGGTTCCGACACTGAGCGCATGATGATGCTCCGACAGATCGGCGAGATGCAGAAAGAGGCGATGGCGACGATGGGTCCGCAGAACCCGCTGACCGACATCAGCAAGCTCTCCAACACTCTGAAAGCAATGACAGAGCTTGCAGGCTTCAAGGATACCTCGCAATTCTGGGCAGACCCAGCACAATTCCAGCCGCCGCCAGCGCAAGATAAGCCCGACATCAACGAGCAGTTGATACAGGTGCAAATCCAGCAGATACAGGCGGACATGCAGAAGAAGGCGGCAGAGTTGCAGCTTGGGCGCGAAAAGATGATTATGGACGATGATCGCAAGCGCGACGAGCTTGAGGCTGAGCTATACGTTAAGGCTGAAGAAATGCAGGCCAAGTACGGCACGCAGCTCAACGTGGCCAAGATCAAGTCTGACATGTCGATCGACCGCGAAGTGATGAAGGCGCAGGCCGACATAATTAAGGATGCTACGCGTGAAGTCTAAGCAGCAAATAATTGACGACGGGAACGAGGCTTCCCGTCTTCTACGTGACACTGATTTCATCCGCTTTATGGCTGAGATCGAGCAGGATTGCTGGGAGGAATTTAAGACAACCTCAGCCAGCGATAGTGAGGCCCGCGAGGGCATTTACATGAAACTGCGCGGCGTTCAGGCGGTAGGCCAGAAGCTGCGTGCAATGCAGGATAATGCAGCTATTGAAAAAAAGTCAAAATAGCGCATAATAGGGAGTAGACGCATGTCAGACACCAGCAACCCACTAGGGACTGATCTGAACACCGCACAAAATGCAATCAGAGCCATGATCGCGCCTCAAGAGGATAACGTGACAGAGCCTGATGCGCTTGAGGGTGAACCCGTAGAGCAATCTATGGACGAAGCCGAAATGCCGGAAGAATATTCAGAGGAGCAATCTGAAGAATATGATGAAGGCGAACTCGAAGCAGAGGACGAAGCTGAAGAGTTTGACGACGCATCCTTTGACCTTATGTCGGCAACTGTCGATGTAGACGGCGAAGAGATTACCGTTGAAGAGCTAAAACGCGGACAACTCCGGCAGAGAGATTACACTCGTAAAACTCAGGCGCTTGCAGAACGCACCCGTGAGGTGGAGACGCAAGCAGAAGAGATTGAGCGAGAGCGTGCCCAATACGCTCAGATGCTGCCAGCACTACAGCAGCGGATAGAGCAATCGGTCGAACAGGAGCCAGACTGGGACACTCTGTATGATGCAGACCCTACGATGGCAGCGAAGGCAGAACGTCAGTGGCGTAAGCAGAACGAAGAGCGCAATGCTCAACTGCAAGCGGTACAGGCTGAACAGCAGCGGATGCAGCAGCTACACCAGCAAAAGGTGCAGCACATGCAGATGCAATTTGTTGAACAGCAGCGTGAAGTGTTGCCTGAGATTATCCCAGAGTGGCGTGACAAAAAAGTCGCCACAAAAGAAGCGGGCGATCTAAAAGATTTCTTGGTTCGGGAAGGTTTCAGTGAGCAAGACATTAGCGGATTGACGAATGCAACGCTTGTGAAACTAGCGCGTAAGGCAATGCTATATGATCGCGGACAAACGCGTGCGAAGACGGCAAAACAGAAGCCGAAACAGCAAGCGTCCAAGACATTGAAAAGCGGAAGCCGAGCGACACAGCCGAGACCAAAGGGCGAGCAACAACAAGCGCTACAGCGCGTACGTCAAAGTGGCCGTGTCAATGATGCCGCGGCTGCAATCAAATCTCTACTTTAGGAGGCCATTATGGCTATCGTAGCAAATACATTCACCTCTTTTTCAGCCAATGGCGTGAGAGAGAGCCTTTCTGACATCATCTCAAACGTGTCCCCAGAAGAAGTGCCTGTGCAGTCAAACATCGGCTCTGAAAACGTGTCCAACACGTATTTTGAGTGGCAGACAGACACACTTGCAGCAACTTCTACAGCGGCTGTAATCGACGGCGACGACGTTTCATCATTCGATGCAACATCTGCCACAACACGCGTGGGCAACTACACGCACATTCTTCGCCGCACAACTGTTGTTGCTGACAACCTTTCTTCACAAGATTTGGCTGGCCGTAACGACGAACTTAGCTTCCAGCTTGCAAAGCGCGGCAAAGAGCTACGCCGTGACATCGAGGCTGTGTTGACAGACAACAACGCTCAAGTTGCTGGCAACTCTTCAACTGCACGCGAAACTGCCGGTTTGGGTGCATGGATCGCAACCAACGATAACTTCGGCACTGGCGGTGCTTCACCAACTGGTGACGGTTCCGATGCGCGTACAGACGGCACGCAGCGCGATTTGACAGAAGCAATGGTCAAAGATGCGATGCAAAAGGCGTACACAGCAGGCGGTCAGCCATCAATCTTGATGGTCGGTCCACACAACAAAACTGTTGTATCCGGCTTCGCAGGTATTGCGGCTCAGCGTTACCAAGCACCTTCAGATGGCCCAACAACCATCATCGGCGCTGCTGACGTCTATCTATCTGATTTTGGTACACTTTCTGTGACGCCAAACCGCTTCATGCGTGAGCGTGACGCGCTGCTGCTTGACCCTGAGTACGCGTCTGTATGCTTCTTGCGCCCAATCCAGCAAGTTGAACTTGCGAAGACTGGCGACGCAGAGAAGCGTATGGTCATCGCAGAGTTTGGACTGAAGGTCTTGAATGAGCAGGCACACGCTGGTGTGTTCGACTTGACTACATCATAAGTCATGACGGGGCGGCTTCGGTCGCCCCGATCACTTCAGGAGGGTAACTGTGAAAAGAATTTTCAGCCAAGACGACGCCACCGGAATTACGAAATACTGGCACGTCACGGGAAATGGTGAATACGTTGTTGAGACACAGCAGAATGTCTCCGCTATCGTTGAGGCGAACAAGCGCCAGTACAACGACACACCTAACAAACATGGCGATCTTAATAAGGTGGCCACGATCCCGCTTTCAGTGTACTATGAGCTGAAGCGCAAAGGTATAGCTGACGATCCAAAAGCCTTAAAAAAGTGGATGAACGACAGCGAAAACCGAGTATTTAGAACAAGGGCAGGTACGCTGTGAGCATCACAACATACGCAGAGCTGAAAACGTCAATCACTGACTTTCTCAACCGCGACGATCTAGACACAGCCACCCCGACGTTTATTTCGTTGGCCGAGGCTGATATGCAGCGCAAGATACGCCACTGGCGTCAAGAAAAGCGCAGCAATGCCAACCTCAACTCGCGATACAGCGATGTGCCAAGTGATTTCTTGGAGGTTATTCGGTTTGGCGTGTCTGGCGGAAATCACTCAACTCTTGAGATTATAAGTCAGGGCGACATGCTCGATCTGCGCATGAAGAGCAGGGACGCGTCTGGCTCTCCGCGTTATTATGCGCTTACGGCAGGCGAAATTGAGCTATTCCCGACGCCATCAGCGGTCACGGCGACTGAGTTGTACTATTACAGCAAAATTGACGGCTTGAGCGACAGCAACACGAGCAATTGGCTTCTGCAGAACCACCCTGACGCCTATTTGTACGGCGCACTGGTCCACTCCGCTCCATACTTGGCCGACGATGCCCGTGTGGCGGTCTGGGCCTCGTTGTATCAAAATGCAATTGGCGCTATAAACACTGAGAGTGAATCCGTCAAATTTGGTGGCTCTGGTCGTCGCCTTAAAATCAGAGGGCTAACATGAGCTTTTCCAACACATACGAAACATACATTTTGAACTGGGCGTTTAATGCGTCGTCAGTCACACGCCCCACATCTTGGTATATTGGGCTGTTTACGTCTGACCCAACTGAGGCACAGGGCGGTACTGAGCTATCTGGCAGTGCATATGCCCGTCAGTCTGCCACATTCACTGTGAGCGGCAATGCGGCGACAACCAGCAACGTAATTGAGTATCCATCGGCCACAGGCTC
>Ga0102817_1000064_pt1 | contig 28930 bp, 14 predicted proteins | sample ColrivemetaGS555_FD_78193 | JGI IMG/M metagenome (GOLD analysis project Ga0102817, IMG submission 78193) | Estuarine microbial communities from the Columbia River estuary - Ebb tide non-ETM metaG S.555 | ecosystem: Environmental > Aquatic > Marine > Intertidal zone > Estuary | place: USA...
ACTGTAAATGGTAAAAGCTTATCAGATTTATCTTTTGATTTTATAGTGGAGAACCAAAGTTTGAATATTGAATAAAAACTACCGCCAACAAGGTGTAAAATACATTAAAACGCATTTTACACAGAACGTTAAAGGGTTAATCTAAAAAAATAGATGATAAGTATTAAAAATTTAATAAGAATATTAGCTATGGCTTTGGACTTAAAATAATTCCAAATCCTCCCCAAAATAGTTCGATTTTACTCCTTTTGGCTTCACTATTTATTCCCAAGAATAATTTTTTATCTTCTGATGATGTGCCATATGAGGAATATTTAAATATCATGGGATAATTAATTACAATTATTTAATTAATTTTGATTTAATTTTTTAATAATCTTTTATGAAATCAGTTGTAAAATTAACTAAACAATTTTTGTTAGTCATTTCAATAATGAATTTTTCATTTATTTATGCACAGGAAATAAATAAAGAAGTATCTGTTGAAGAATATGTCTCCTCTTTGGATAAATACGACTATCAAAAATATATTGAAAGAAGTGATAAAAACTTCTTGATTAGGGATATTGGAAATACTGGGGCGTTTTTGTCCGAGATTGTTAACATGGGAAATAGAAAATATTCTTTCGCATATGTAGTTTATATCCTACCTGATCAAAAAAATGAAGTAATACGTGATTTAAGTAAAAGAACTGTTTATAGTTTTGAAAAATGGAAAATATGGGAGAAAGAAAATGAAATAAAAAGACGTGAAAAAGCTATTTTATCTAATAAAAAACTAGACAGTCTTAAGATTGTTTTGGATAACAAAATCGAAATAAAAGATAAACTTCAACAAAGATTCACTTCTAAAGTCAATTCCAAAAATGGTGAATTAGTTTTTGGGTTAGCATTGGGTCTTTTACAAAATATGTTTTTTAAAATGGATAATAAAATCACGACAGGAAGCATTCATAATGGAATCAATTCTCGTAAATCAAAATTTAAAGGTTCCTTTACAAATAATTATTTTGATTGGACAAGTGGTGTTTATGATTCCATTATAAATTCCTTAGGAGAAAAAGATTATTACAGTTTCGTGGAGTCCGACAAAAATCTTTACCCATATCACAAAAAATATATTTTTGATAAAACAGATATACAAATAAACGATTTAGTTAAATTTAATTTATCGCCTCATGTAACAAATTCGATTGAATTTAGTGATTTATATGAAAGTGGTAAACCTATTTTTAATTATGTACTTGACGATAAAGCAAGCAAATATATTTCCGAATTAAACAATAAAGACAGTGGAAATAATAACAGTCTTCCTATTCCTGAAAGTTTTAAAATAGATTTATATTTTGGCAAGGATATACTTTTAAGTAATATCATGATTAATTTAAAAAACACAAACGGAGACTTGAGTGATATTAAATTATTAATCAATGAATGTTTACAAATAAATTTTACCCCAACAATTAGTAGTTTATTTATTACAAAAAAAATTAGGGATAAAAAGACTGAATTGGGAAAAGGAAGTATTTACCAATTAAAGTCACAAATCTCTAGGTATACTGAAGCTATAAATAAACAAGAGGAAGAATTAATAAAGTTGAACAGTTCATCATTTAACCTTGTTGCATTTGGATATAATTATGGTAAATTATATTATGATAATATTGAAGGTGGAGTTTTTAATTTATGTATAAATTTAGAAGAGGAAATTGAAAGAACGTTCCCTGATTCTAAAGTTGAAATTAAATTTGATAACGGAAAGATAGATGTAGAAAGATCTTTAAAAGTACATTATTACTATGAGTTTAAAAATAAATTATACACAGAAATAAGGGGTTTAGAACCAAGGTTTAATCTAAGCGAAACAATAACAAATCTTGTAATGAATAGAGTTGCTGTTAAATCTAGATTCGCATTAGGTGTAGATGATTGGATTGATTTAGCTCGAAGTGATATAGAATTAGAAGTTCTCAAACAAACCAAAAGTAAATTAGTATTTATAATAAATACGTCCTATGAAGAAAATACTCCTGAAATTTTTAAAGGTATTGGTAAGAATAGAGTATATTATAAAAACGCTCCTTATTTAAATTCTGTTTTTTTTGAAATAGATTTAAAAAAACTTGAAATTTTAACTACTTTATCCAAAAAAACAATACAAATGTCAAATTGAATTCTGTTGAATTATCTGGATATCAATTATCCTCATACCAGTTTCCTTAATTTAACAAATTAAAATAGGGGAAGCTCTAGTAAAGAAGCTTAGCATCGTATAATGGCGATTATAGTCGCTCTATGAGATGGTAGCGACACAATTAGGGATAGCAATAAAGTGTTTTAATTGCGAATCCTAGTTAGAAACTATAAATTAATTTCGAGCTGATTCTACTAAATCCTCCCTAAAATAGTTCGACTTCACTCCCTTCTGCTCTACTAAACAGGACAAACTCATATTTTTTGAGATTTGTCCCTTTTTATTTTCATCTAATTTCTTGTCTATATGTAAGATATACCTCAGCACATCATTGGTTCTTGTAGTTCGACATTTTTTTCCGTCAAATTCTATTTTTTCTGGAAAAATCGAACTTATCAGCTTCTTTTTATGCGCAATCGCACTGTTGGTATAGGTTTGTTTAAAATTTTCTAAATGTAGAAATGCATTTTTAATAAGAGCCTTATGTTCCGAATCTGAGGTGTTTAGTCCACTTAAATTAGAAGTAATTTGATCGCGTTGCTTTGTATATCGACTTAATGTTTGCCCATAGACTTTTGGAGTTATAGTTCCATCTACCAGTAAATCTTGTAAATTTTCAATTCGTTGGTTTGCGGAAGCTAAATCCTTTAACTTTTTTCTTTTCCTTGCTCTGTCTTTTTGATTAACTCCAGAATAATATTTAAGTTTTTAATCAAAAAAAACAATGATCATTTTATTCTAAATCAATTCCATATCATTTTTAATATTAATGTTTTACAGAAATTATTTTTTTCAACATAATATTTTTACTTGAGCTTCCTATTTGAATCTCAAAATCTCCTGGTTCAACAGTATAGCTTTGTTTTATAGCGTCGTAATAACATAGATCTTTGCTTGCGCTTAATTTAAATTCTACCATTTTTTTTTCTCCCTTCTTCAATAAGATACGTTTAAACCCTCTAAGTTGCTTATGTGGCATCCATGTAGTGGATTCAGTATCTTTAACATATAACTGAACAACTTCTTCACCATCCAATTCACCAATATTTTCTATACTGACTGTAATAAATACTTCATCTGAGTTGTTTAAAATTGTTTTATTGATTCTTAAGTTAGAATACTTAAACTTTGTATAACTTAAACCATGACCAAATGGATACATGGCATTTCCATTGTAGTACCTGTAAGTGAACCCATTACCAGCACGCATGTTGTAATCTTCAAAATTAGGTAATTCACTTGTTGAAGAATAAAATGTCACAGGTAGCCTTCCAGCTGGATTATAATTCCCAAACAAAACATCTGCTATTGCTTCACCCCCTCGCTGACCAGGATACCAAGCAGCTAAAATACCCTTAAGTTCTTGTTCCAAGCCATTAAAAGAAATGGCACTTCCTGCAAGTAAAACAAATACAACTGGTGTGCCAGTTTTAATCATAGCTTTTACAGCATTGAGTTGAACTTCGGGAAGTTCAATTTTTGTTCGGTCTCCTCCATAGAATCCTTCAACTCCGTTTTTTGATCTCATTTCATTACTTTCCTCTCCCTCCCAAGTTGCATCTAATCCACCAACAAATATAGCAATATCAGCAGCTTTAACATCTTTTAAAATCTTCTTAGAAAGCACTAAAGAATCTTTATTTTGGTTTGTGACCAAAGAAACACCTTTATGATATACCAACTCCACTTCTGGTCCAGATTTAGCTTTTATTCCATTAATAACAGTTACTGGGTTAGAGGGGGTACCATAGTAATTACCTCTCAAAGCATTAATATTATCTGCGTTAGGTCCAATCACAGCTATCTTTTTAATAAGGTTTTTATTTAACGGGAGGATACCATCATTCTTTAACAAAGTCATAGATTTCTGAGCCATCTTAAGGGCTAAATCATCGTGTACTTTTCTGTTATTTAACTCAAACGGAATTTGAGCAAATGGCACCCGTTCTATAGGATCAAACATCCCAAGTTTCATTCTTGCTAACATTAATCGATATACAGAAAGGTCTATTTCTTTAATTCCGATTAACCCATGCGATACAGCTGTTTTTAGAGCACTTTGGTACACACTACCGCAATTTAAATCACAACCTCTTCGGATCCCTAAAGCTGCTGCTTGTTCTTGTGTTTTAACAATTTTGTGAGCGTCAAATATATCATTTATGGCGCCACAATCAGAAACAACATATCCTTCAAACCCCCATTGTTTTCGAAGAATATCATTTAGAAGCATCCAACTGGCACTAGCAGACTCGCCGTCCACGCGATTATAAGCACCCATCACAGAATAGGCCTTCGCATCTACTATTAGATCTTTAAATGCAGGTAAATAAGTTTCCCATAAATCCCGTTTGGATGGGAGTACATTAAAGCTATGTCTTTTAGGTTCGGGCCCATTATGGACTGCAAAATGCTTGGCCGTCGATACAAGTTTCAAATACTTAGGATCATCACCTTGTAATCCTTTTACAAATTGTATTCCCATTTGTCCAGTTAGGTAAGGATCTTCTCCATAGGTTTCATGTCCTCTTCCCCAACGAGGGTCTCTAAAAATATTTACATTAGGTGACCAAAAAGTTAGTCCTGTATATATTTCATAATTTTTATTTCTTTGTGCTTCATGATGTTTTGCTCTAGCCTCATCACTTATGGTATTGGCTACCTCTCTCATAATATTTATATCAAAAGAAGCTGCCATTCCAATGGCTTGTGGAAAAACAGTGGCAATTCCAGCTCTAGCTACTCCATGTAAGCATTCATTCCACCAATGGTATGCCTGTATATTTAGGCGTGGAATAGCAGGTGCTGCTGCTCCTAGCTGTGATATTTTTTCTTCTAACGTCATTTGTGCGACTAAATCTGTTGCTCTTGTTTCAAAATCTAAAGACAGGTTAGAGTACTTTTCAATAACGGCCTCTTGAGCATTACTATTAACACTAAGTAATGATAGAGAAACAAATAAAATTAATAAGTTAAATTTCATTTTTACTTTTTTTATTAAATTTATACTATTTGAGTTAATTTTATGATTAATTAAAGGTTAAGTTCTACAAAATTAATATGATTATTTATTATTTTCATAAAAAAACAATATTTGTTGTTCTTTATTTAATATATATATATTTAAAAAAACAAAAATCGATGTATGGGAATCCATTAAATATGTTGATCATGTAATACTATTTTTTATATAATTAATTTTTAATCGATTCAAAAAACTACTTGAATGTAATATGAAAACTGAACCTAAAATATAATTATCGCTAAAAATAATTATAATCTTATTTTATTGATTAAAAATATTTAATTAACTTAGTAACTAAGATTAGATATCTTAATAAAAATAGATGATGAATTTTTTTAATAAATTTCTGTTTGTTGGCCTAATTTTAATACCATTATTAGGAAGTACACAGGGAATTCGCTTTAATTCTAGCGAAAGTTCTATTGTCGAAAGAACCTCATTTAATGTATTTGTAAACGATCAGCCAAAGTTTATAGGGAAATTCAGTATTGATTTTAATTTATCTATTATTGATTCTAAGATATTTGGATTCATCTTGAATATAAAAGATAAAAATAATCCAATTTCATATTCATTAGTTTATATCGATAACACAGAAGGTAGTGGAGAACTTAAACTGAATCTTAACGGAGTTAAAAAACTAATATCAGTTCCATTAGAAAAAGAATTTATCGGATCTAGAAAATGGATGAAAATAAATTTAAATTTCAATTCTTTATCAAAAAAAATTACTCTTAGTGTTGATGATAAGTTGTTTTCATCATTAGAAAATGAATTTAATAATACAATAGTTCCTGAAATTTACTTCGGAAAACACGGGAGTGTAATAGATGTTCCTTCTATGGCTATTAAAGATCTTGTCATTTCAAATAAAAACAATAAAACTATTTTTAATTTTAACGAAAGTGAAGGTAATGCTGTTTACGATTCTGAAGGACATCTTTATGGAACTGTTGATCATCCAAATTGGTTAATTACAGAGTCTTATCATTGGAAGTTAATAAGTAGCAAATCATTTAACAAAGTTACTTCCGTAACTTTTGACGAAAACAACAATCGGTTCATTTATCAAAATTCAGATACATTGAACTTTTACAACCATATAAATAAAAAAAATACTTTTCATAGATTCAAAAATACTTTAACTGTTCCTATGCGACTTGGAACTAGTTTTTTAGATCCAATTGAAAATAAATTATACATTTATGAACTGTCTGATGTTTTAGATGGGAAATCGACAATTGAATCGATTGACTTAGAAACTCCAGAGTATTGGACTAAAAACAGTTCTCTTCAACTATTTCAACAAAGACATCATCACAACGGATTCTTTAATCCAAGGTCAAATAAGTACCTAATATTTGGTGGCTATGGCAATCAAAAGTTCACAAATGCTTTTAACTCTTACGATATAAAAAATGACAAATGGGAGACCGTTACATTTAAAGGTGATGTCATTTCTCCTAGATTTTTTGCTGGAATGACTAAAATTGGGAATCAAAACTTATTATTATTTGGAGGACAAGGAAATGAGACAGGAGAACAAAGTATAGGTAAAACCTATTATTACGATTGTTACAAAATTAATCTAAAAACAAATAACGTACAGAAACTTTGGGATATTAAACAAGAAAACACCAAAATGGTTTCTGGAAGGAATATGGTGCTTAGCAAAGACTCAACCTCGTTTTACACGATTGGCTATTCTGAATATAATCCTTCTACATTTTTACAACTATATAACTATTCCATTAAAGATGGTAGTCACAAAATATTTGGAGATTCAATTCCTATGATCTCTGAAAAGATTCGGACTAATGCAAATTTATACCTAAACAATTCAACGAATCAATTTTTTTGTGTTACTCAGGAATTTGAAGAAAATGGATCAAATAAAATAAACATCTATTCATTAAATGACAAACCCGTTTCTCGAGAGAACATTTATATTGTAGAAAAAAAATCGAATACAAAAATTATTTTTGTACTTATAATACTGCTACTAATGTCAGGAGTGTTATACTACTTAAAATATCTTATTAAAATAAGAAAAAAGAAAAAAGAAGAATTCAAAGCTCAAGTTCAAAATATATTAAAACCTCAAAAAACAAATTCAACAGAAATTAAACCTAACTCTACTTTTTTATTTGGTAGTCTTAGAATAATTGATAGAAATAAAAAAGATATTTCATACCTATTTAGCCCGAAAATCAGACAACTGTTTTTACTACTGCTTTTTAGCAGCAAACAAAAAGACGTTTCGGGATTAACCTCTGAAATAATTCACTCCACCCTTTGGCCAGATAGTACCCCACAAAAGGCTAAAAATTTAAAAAATGTAATCATCAGTCAGTTAAGAAATATACTGACAGATGTAGACGGTTTGGAGCTCATCTACAATAAAGGTCGATTTGTTATGGAGATAGAAGATGAATTTTATTGTGATTATTTTAGTTTTTCGACTCAATTAGAATCTTTAAGAAATGATTTACTCGATTATAACTCCCTAAACGAACTGACTAATTTAATTAGTCCAGGAAAATTTTTATTATCAATTAATGATGAATGTTTTGATAAAATAAAGAAAGAATTTGAGTATGAAATTTTAAAAATTATTCCAAACCAACTGAAGTATATGTATACAAATAAAGACTACTCGCCTATCATCCCACTTACAGAAATTTTATTTAATATTGACTCTTTAAATGAAACTGCCTTTTACTATCGAATCCATACACTTCATAACATGGATTTGACGCTAAAGGCAAAAAAACAGTTTAATGATTATATTATTAGATATAATAAAATTATGGGAGACAATTTTCCAAGCACCTACAAAGATGTTATTAAGCAAATACCCGATGAATTAATCTAAGTCTCAACAAACTCAAAAAAAACCTTGTTAAACATTAATTATTTAACGTTGATGTTTATTTGATCTGACATACCGTCTAAGGCATTCCCTACATAAATTGTATAGCTGCCCTTTTCTAAATTCCAATTAGATATAGATTCATCATAAAATGATAAATCAGACACATTTATAGTAATTATTTCATTCGTTTGGTTTCCAGCTCTTAAGAAAGTTTTTTTAAACCCCTTAAGCTCTTTTAAGGCTCTTAGTACTTTAGATTTTGAAATTCCAACATATACCTGAACAACTTCAGCTCCATCCTTACTTCCCGTATTTTTTAGCTTATATGTTATATTAATACTATCATTGTCTGTATAAATTTTCTTATCCGATTTAATATCTGTGATTTTAAAAGAGGAGTAAGACAATCCATGTCCAAATGAAAATAACGGTTTAATATTTTTAGTGTCATGCCATCTGTACCCCACTAGAACATCATCTTTGTAATATTGTGTTTCACCATCCCCGGGATAGGATAATTCACCAAAAAAATGAGCAGAATTATCGTTTAGTTTGACAGGAAAAGAAAATGGAAGTTTACCAGATGGATTTGAATCTCCACTAATAATATCTGCAATTGCATTTCCAGCTTCACTCCCTAAGTACCATGTTTGCAGTACACTCTTAACGTCAGAAATCCAAGGCATACTAACAGCGTTTCCACTTATTAATAAAACCCCAATATTTGGATTTACTTTCTGCAACTCACGAATTAAATAATTTTGATTGTATGGAAGCTTTAGTTCTTGGCGATCTGCAGCTTCACAATCTTGGCCTCTATTTTTATTTAGGCCTCCTATAAAAAGTACCACATCGGCTACAGAAGCTGTTACTAAAGCATCTTTTATAAGTGATTTAGGATTTTGATTTGAATCTTCTGATGTATAGCCTTTTGAGAAAACTATAGAGGCGTTTTTAAAACGTTTTTGTAAACCTTCAAGTGGAGATATTTCATAATTAGCTTTTAACTCTGAAGAACCTCCTCCAGTAGTCATTGACTTTGTCGCATTTTCTCCAATCACAGCAATCGTTAATTTCTTAGTTGGATTTAAAGGAAAAAAATCATCATTATTTTTCAAAAGAACAATCCCTTCTGTAGCTACTTGACGTGCCACCTGACTGTGTTCACTATTATTTATTTTACCTAACGGTCGACCAGAATCTAAAGTCGTTCGGATCATCAATCGGAGAATTCTTCGCACTTTATCATCCAAAATACGCTCTTCAATCTCTCCACTTTTTACCAACTCCAAAAAAGAAGTACCTAGGAAGTTAGCATCAAACGCCTGTCTAGGCGATGTGTTCGTATCAATTGGAGACCCCATTTCTATATCAAGTCCATTAAGAGCTGCCTCTTTAGTACTGTGTGTACCACCCCAGTCAGAAATCACAACTCCATCAAAATTCCAGTCTGTCTTAAGGATTTTATTTAAGAGAAGTTCGTGGTGGCTACAATGCTGCCCCCTAAATTGATTGTAAGCCCCCATTATAGACCAAGCTTCACCTTGTTTTATAGCAGCTTCAAAAGCAGGTAAATATATCTCATACAACGCCCGGTCACTAACCTGAACATTAATATGATTCCTCCATACCTCCTGATTGTTTAATACAAAGTGTTTAACGCAAGCTGCAACCCCATTCATTTGCACCCCTTTGATGTAAGGCACCACCATTCTAGACGCTAAATAGGGATCTTCACCCATATATTCAAAATTTCGTCCGTTTAGTGGCGTCCGATATATATTTACGCCCGGTCCTAGCAAAACATCTTTTTTTCTGTAGCGTGCTTCTTCTCCAATACTTGCCCCATATTGATTTGAAAGAGATGGGTTAAAGGTTGCAGCAAGACACGTTAACGCAGGAAAAGCAGTAATATAATCATTTGTCCAACCAGAATAATTCCAATTAGACCAATTTATTTCAGCTCTTATTCCATGGGGACCATCCGCCATCCATAATTCTGGAATCCCTAATCGAGGGATTCCTGGTGAACTAAATTGAGACTGAGCATGACACATAGAAATTTTTTCTTTTAGAGTCATTACATTGAGAATACTATCTATTTTAGACTCTCTAACTTCTAGTCTGGTTTGGTCAGCAGGAAATGAACTAATATATTGTTGTGAATGAATTTTTGTACAAAAAAGACCCAGCAAATGAATACTCATTGCTACTGAAAAACGTCTATAAGAAAGCATTAATAAAATCATATTTTTATTCAGATGTAAATGAAGAAGCTGGAAGTCCTTCACGATTAAAAAGGCAAGGAACTGCTTGGTCACTCCATCCATATCTTGCATACTTTGGATTAGAAACTGCCGAGGCAGAAAGTTCTATAGTGTTATCAATAATTTTCGCCTTTGCAATATTATACTCCTTATCGGCTCCGGCTATTTCGAAGCCCCTTAGATCGCCTTGTGAAATCAAACCACTGCCAACCTGGTCAAAATTAACAACGATAGTTTCTCCACGTCTTATTATATTTTTAAATAAGGGGCCTGAAACTACTAGTTGTTTTCCATACTCATTTACCAAAGCCAACCCTGCTAGTCTTTTTCCAACTGCTTGTTTATTTGAAGGATGAATATTATTAAAATTACCTATATCCATGGTCACAACCATTCCCGTATTTTTTATATTTAAGGTGCTTCGCTGAGCCTCTCTTAATTTTTGAGATTGGTCCAAAGCTGTTTTTTTTTCTCTGGGATATCGAAAGGGTGCAATTTGAACAAAATAAAATGGAAAATCATTATTCCATCTTTCACGCCAATCACTAATCATTGCAGGAAACAATTGCTTATATTCTTCTGCACGCCCCACATTCTCTTCACCTTGATACCAAATAGCGCCTTTTATTGTATAGGGTATTAGTGGATGAATCATAGCATTAAATAACACTGATGGAAGTTTGGGGTTCACTTTAACAATGTTGGCTTTATTTTTTAAATTAAGGGGCTCAGTCCCATACAAATAAAGCTTTCCTTTATAAATTTCAGCAGCCATTCTGTAGCTCCAATACCCACCTAATGAAATTTTTGATCCAGAATCGCTAATTAATAGCATAGGGCCTTTGAATGTCCCTGGCCCTCCAATATCAATCGCACGAATGGCTATGGAATTGGCGCCTTTTTTTAAAAGTATCTTTGGAACTTTATAAGCTCTTTTGGAATTTGAATAATTAGCACCAGAAAAACTACCAACCTTATTTCCGTTTACATAGATAACGTCCATATCATCAATAGCTTCAATTTCTAGCGTATAGTCTGACTTTAAATCTCGAACATGAATTATTTTACGAAACCACATAACTCCATCAAAATCTGCTTTGTTAGTCGCATCAAATTGACCGGGTAAATACACCTGACTCCACTGGCTATCATCATAATCAACTTGTTTGAATTCAGAGTCATAAACAACTAATTGATCCCATTGTTTATCTCCTGATGGAATCGCCATTGATTTCCACTTTGAAAACCAATCAGAGGCCTCATTTTGAAGGCCAACAGTGCTCATAGTCTTTAAAAACCAATCAAAATCTCCTATTTTATTTATTACCTTGTTACTAGTCCAAGCCTCTACAGGAGTACCTCCCCAGCTCGTATGAATAATTCCAATAGGAACATTTAAAGTTTTATATAATCGACGAGCAAAAAAATAGGCTGATGCACTGAACTCGCCCGCGGTTGCGGGACTTGAAACCTTCCAGCTTCCTTTAAATGTTCCTATTGGATTTAATGAGAGCTGTTTTTGAACTGTAAACATTCTAACATCGAAGTAATCTGATTTTTGTATTTCTTCTTCTGAATTATCGATAATATCATTTGGAGGCCAACCTCTTAATGGCATTTCCATATTTGATTGACCAGAAGCAAGCCAAACTTCTCCGATCATAATATCGACTAACGATTTTTTATGAAATTTAGTTTGTATTTCAATGGTAAAGGGTCCTCCAGCTTCGGGAGTCTCTAAATCTAATTTCCAATGGCCATTAGTATCTACTATCGTATTCGATTTTCCTCCCCAACTACCTGTAACGTAGACCACCTCATTTGGCGTACAGGTACCCCATAATGATACATTGGCGCTTTGTTGTAAAACCATATGATCAGAAAACAGTGCATTGAGTTGTAGAGGATTCTTTACACTTATTTCTTGAGAAAAAGAAAGCGTACAAAAAAATACAGAAAAAAGCATTAAGGTTAATTTATTAATCATAAGAAGCTTTTTGTATTAATTTTAGCAACATCAATTCTGACTCATTGAGTATGGCTTTGAAGATTGCTCAATCCCTAAGTTCCTATTCGGTTTAGAACTCATATCTGTAGAAAAAACAAAACCATTCATAATATCTTGATAAGTAATATAATTTTTGGTATAGGGAGATTTATTTTTGTAAATCGCGTTAATGTATATATTATCCTTCGAATTCTTTGGCGCTTTTATTTCAAATGTGTTTCCATTTTGAAGATGTAATTTCACATTTTTAAACAACGGACTCCCTATTGCATATTGACCTGTTCCTGGAGTTACTGGATAAAAACCTATTGCCGAAAAAACATACCAAGCAGAAGTTTGTCCATTATCTTCATCGCCACAAAGGCCGTCCGGAGCAGAAGAATATAGTTTATCCATGATTTCTCTAGCATGCATTTGCGTTTTCCATGGTTGCTCAAGCCAATTATATAAATAAATAGCATGCTGTATAGGTTGATTCCCATGTGCATATTGACCCATATCCCCTACTAGCATTTCAGTAATTTCGTGGATTTGCTGTCCGTAATATGAATCATTAAATGTTGGTGCTGCTGTAAAAACTGCATCCAAACGGTTACGCATTTTTTCAATACCACCAAAAGAGTTAGCCAATCCAATTGGGTCATGAAATACACACCAAGTCCAATGCCAAGATGAACCTTCGGTGAATGCGTCTCCCCATTTGTCTGGTGTAAATGTTTTAGCCCAACTTCCATCTTTATTCTTGCCCCGCATAAACCCAATTTCTGGATCAAATAACTGTTTATAATTTAAACTTCTACCTCTAAATAAATCAATCTCTTTTTGAGGCTTATTTAAAGCAACTCCGAGTTCGGCTATGCTCCAATCTGCAAAGGCATACTCTAGGGTACGTGCAGCATTTTCGTTAACCCCTACATCGTAAGGAATGTAGCCTAAATCGTTATAATAATCTGCGCCATAGCGTCCTACAGAATTCACAGGGCCTACACTTTTACTATTTTTTAAAATTGCTTCGTAAAGCGTTTCAATATCATAGCCTCGAATTCCTCTTAAATAAGCATCGGCTATATTGATTGCAGAGTTGGACCCAACCATGCAATCCCTGTGTCCAGGACTTGCCCACTCTGGTAACCAACCACTTTCGTTGTAAGTATTAACCAAGCCTTGCATAACCTTACTGGTGAAATCTGGATACATGATTGTGAAAAATGGAAACACGGCTCTAAAGGTATCCCAAAAGCCATTATCTGTAAACATATAGCCCGAAAGTACCTTACCATTGTAAGGGCTGTAATGAACGACTTCATCAGCAGCATTAAGCTCATAAAATTTTCTTGGAAACAATAAGACTCTGTACAGCGCCGTGTAAAAGGTTCTGTATTGCTCAACAGTCCCCCCTTCAATTTCTATTCTACCTAGTTCTGTATTCCACACTGCTGCAGCTTTGGTTTTTGTTTGATCAAAAGTATCTGTACCAATTTCTCTACTTAAGTTCAGTTCTGCTTGTTCTAAACTAATAAAAGAGGATGCTACTTTTGCTGATATTTTTTCGTTATTTTCTGTTTTAAAGCTTAAAGCAGCTCCGACATGATAGCCTTCTGCAACTAATGCCTGACTTAACTTATTGTTATCAGCTTTGGATTTTTTATTGGTTTCCCATGTTTGAGAAGCTTCAAAATCTTTATTAAAATAAATCACAAAATAATTATGAAAGTTCTCGGGAACCCCTCCGGAATTATTGCGACAATACCCTATAATTTTTCGTTCTTCAGGGAAGACTTTCACCATTGAACCCTTAAAAAAGCCATCTACTAATACATGGGCATTGTCAGTTTTTGGAAATGTGAATTGAAATTGTGCTCCACGTTCAGTTGGAACTATTTCGGTAGTGACATCATAATCTGCTAAATAGACTTTATAGTAATGTGGCTTGCTAATTTCTGCTTTGTGTGAAAACCATGAAGCTCGTTTATCTTCGTTAATTTCAAGCTTTCCCGTTTCAGGAAACAATGAAAAAGAGGCATAATCATTAATCCAAGGACTGGGTTGATGTGTTTGCTTAAAGCCTCTAATTTTATTAGCGTCGTAAGTATACCCCCATCCATTGCCCATTTCGCCCGTTTGAGGGGTCCAAAAGTTCATACCCCAAGGTGTTGCAATTGCAGGATAGGTATTTCCATTAGACAATTCAAAAGCGGAGTCAGATCCCACTAAAGGATTTACAAAATCTACAAGACTAACGGAGTGGTTTTGACCATTAGCCTTAAAGGATATAATTACTAATATACAGAGCAGAATTTTAATTATTTTCATTTATTATATTTATTTGTTTGGAGGCGTGTAAGATTAGTTATTTTACCTAGTTAAAGCTAGGTGACTCTTTATTTTCTCCCCACGTTTTATTAGGTGTTGTAGAAGATTCGAAATCTATGGTGCCACCATTTTTAATTAAATCCCAATCGACCCAAGAAGACTTGTATTTCTTTCCATTAATTTTTAAGGATTTAATGTAATTTTTTTCAGTAGAACCTCCATTAATTGTTAATAGTCCTTGAGGTAAATTTACTATTGCTTTTTCAAATTGAGGCGTGTTAACAGAAAACCCTGCCACACCTGGAATCATTGGATACATTCCAATAGAAGCAAATACATACCATGCCCCCATAGTACCTAAGTCATCATTGCCAGGCAATCCTGTTGGTTCACTTGTATACATTTCATTAAAAACTCGGTGAACAACTTCAGATGTCTTGTAAGAAGCATCGGTCCAATTATAAATCCATGGCGCTTGAAAATCAGGCTCATTTCCAGCAGCAAACCAAGCATCATCGTATGAGGCGTCTAAACGCTCAAAAAAAGTATCTAGACGTTTTTCAGCAACCTTAGAACCTCCAAGGGTGTCAATTAATTCTTTTAGATTATAGGGAACCATCCAAAAATAATTCTTGTAAGTCGCTTCTCTCCAGTCATGCTCAATATCTTTCCATTTACCGTTAGGATATTTAGAATTCAACCATTTATTTTTTGGATTATAGATATTTTTCCAATTTTGAGATCTATCTATAAAATAATTAGCATCCACTTTGAGATTTAAAGCTTGAAGTGCAAATTGTCCAATAGCAAAGTCTGAGGAAGTGTATTCCAACATCATTGATGCAAACGTATGACCATCTCTCATATATTCAGTCAAATAAGGTCTTATTTCCTGATCTTGAGAACGCAAAAGTGGGATAGTAGCTCCACGCTTCATGTAGTTATAGGCCTTATTTAGTTCAAACTTTGTGGCTCCAAAAGCATATGAATTTGAAATAAGAATTGGTGTTGGGTCTCCTTGCATGATTCCTGTTTCAATATTTGCTAAAATCCAACGACCATACCCACCGCTTTGTTCTGCAAAATCAACCAACGACTGCATCATATCACTGCTTTGATCTGGGTATAAGATAGCAAGCAATTGAGCTTGAGTTCGGTAGGTATCCCAAACACTAAATGAACTGTATTGTGCATCTAGATTGGTTTTATATACTTTAAAATCAGCCCCCATATAGTCTCCGTTTACATCGCTCACAATGTTAGGATGGATTAAAGAGTGATATAAATGGGTGTAAAATTGAATTTTACGATCTTTACTTGGAGATTCGATTACAATTTTTGACAAGCTAGAATCCCATGCGGTCTCTGCGTTTTTTTGGTAGGCACTAAAACCACCTTCAATACAGCTAGCCTTTAAGTTTTCTTTGGCATTTTCTATTGAAACATACGAAATTGATATCCGATAATTAACTTCACTATTTGTAGTTGTATCAAATGAAAAATAAGCTCCTGATTTTTTTCCAGATGCTTCATTTACCCCTTCTGATAATACATTTTTTTCCCATGTACCACTAGAGGTTGATGGTCTATCAAATTCGGCCACAAAGTACAGTTTATAGTTTGTTGAAGAACCACAAAAATCTCCACCTTCGGCAAATCCTTCACAACTTGAATCTGAAGTAATTGTAACCATTGCAGCGTTTATATCAGTAGAACTAGACCCAGATCCAATAATAACTGTACCCACTTTTGTTGATTTATCAAACTTAAAATTTGCTACACCTGAACGTTTGTTTACTGTCAATCTAGCAGTTGTATGGTCTGGCATTTGAAGAGATATAAAACCTGCATGCGCTTCATTTATCAATTCATATTTTTTAAAACTATCCATGTTGCTAGGAGAGCTTTTAAGTAGCCCTGAAATTGGTAAGACAGGAAAATTACCCATGTGTGGACACCCCGCTCCACTTAACTGGTTTATAACAAAACCTTTATGAGGAGAAAAAAAGCTCGGAGTAAACTGAATCATTCCAAAGGGGTAAGTCGCTCCAACAAAATTATAACCACAGCCTAATCCATTGCCTTGAGAACCAATTTGCGGATCGACAACTTTAGATAATTGCTGAGCACTAACAGAAAAATTAACTGAAATTAGCAGCAAAAAATTAAGAAAATAAGTTTTAAGATTTATATCATGAAATATTTTAAGATTATACCTAAAAGATAAATCAATGAAATATGTATTTTCGATCATGAATTTAAATTGAGTTCTTTTAATGTTTATTTTTATAATTCTTAAATATAATATCAACAAATTAAATAAGGAATTAATCTCCGATTAATGAGAGATTAAATTATGTTTAATTTGATTAATTTATCTGAAAATTGTTTAAATAAAAAATTTATCGAATAAATGAATAAATTATAAGAAATTTGCTTAGTATGTTTGATTTTATAGTGTTAGTCATAATTCACTTCTCAAAAATATTAGAACTAATAAACCATAGATTTGGGTCTGTATTTGTGTTCTTTTCCAAAATCTAAGTTAGGAGTTGAGCCCATTACAAACCTTAACACTCCTCCTTTGACTAAATCTTTATGTGTTATGTAAGAGTATTTATGTTCAGCACCATTAAGTGTAACTTCCTGAATATAAATATTAGAGTCAGAATTATTCTCTGCTATGATTTTCATGCTTTTGCCATTTCCTAAATTGAGGTCAACTTGGTCAAATATGGGGCTTCCAAAAACATATGCACCATTTGAAGGATTAACTGGATAGAAGCCCATAGAAGAAAATATATACCAAGCAGACATTTGTCCGCAGTCTTCATTACCACTCAAACCATCTGGTTGGTCTGAATACAAATTATTAGTTATATATCTTACATTTTCGGGTATTTTATATTGCTCTCCTGCATAAGCATACATGTAAGTGGTGTGGTGGCTAGGCTCGTTTCCGTGTGCATATTGACCAATAAGTCCAGTGATGTCCATTGATGATCCTTCTTCTAAATCGGAAGAAATACTAAATAATTGATCAAGCTTAGTGGTGAAACCTTTATCGCCTCCTAGTAGTTCAATAAGACCTTCAGGGTTTTGTGGAGTTAACCACAAATATTGCCAAGCATTTCCTTCACAATAATCATTAACTCTGTGTTGAGCAGACTTAGGATCAAAAGGAGTTCTCCAGCTACCATCATCCATTTTCCCTCTCATGAATTTAGTTTCAGGATCGAAATAATTTCTGTAAGACTTTGATCGCTTTAAAAAATACTCGTAATCTTTAGGCTTATTTAATTTAGCTGCGAGCTGCGCAATGCCCCAATCTGCAATGGCATATTCCATAGTGCTTGCGATAGATTCTGCCATAAAGTTTGAAGGAATATATCCATATTTCATCAAGTCTTTTACACCAGGCTCATGGTCTCCAGTTGCACTTTCTTTCACTGCTGCATATACTTTTTCCAAATCAATACCTTCAAATCCTTTTAGGCAGGCATCAACAACAACAGGAATAGCACTGTAACCTGGCATCGTATTAGTTTCGTTTCCTCTTAAATGCCATACAGGTAATTTACCTTGCTGCTCAAATATTTTAACCATAGAATTGACCATATCACTCACTCTTTCAGGATGTGTTATGGTATACAATGGATGTGCAGCCCTATAGGTATCCCAAAGAGAAAATAAAGTATAGTTGGTAAAGGAGGTGTCTTTATATACCTTTTTATCAGTCCCACGGTATTCACCATTAAGATCTTGGAATAGATTAGGGGCTATCATATGGTGATACATTGCAGTATAAAAGACTCTCTTTTTAGCTTTGTCTTTTGTTTTAATATGAATTTTTGAAAGTTCTTTATTCCATTTGTCTTCTGCATCTTTTAACACCTTATTGAAATCCCATCCTGGAATTTCTGTCATTAAATTATCTAATCCATTGCTTGAGCTTACCGGAGAAACACCCATTTTCAAATAAATCACTTCACCCTTTTTAGTAGAAAACTCTAAAAAACCTTTTAAAAATTCTCCTTTTTTTTCAGAGGCTTTGACTTTTCTTCCATTATTATAAATCATAAAATCATTGACAGGCTTAGAAACCACTAATGAGAAAAATTCTCTTTGATCAGAGGCCCACCCTGATGAAAATCGATACCCCTCAAATAAAGTATCATTAATTTGTCTAAGATAGGTGTCGGTTGGTCGATCAGCACTTCCTTCACCTAAATCTATAATGATCCTTGATTCCGAAGATTCAGGAAAAGTATATTTATGTAATCCAGAGCGTTCGGTGGCTGTCAATTCAACTTTAATATCATACCGATCTAACATGACCTTATAATATCCAGGGCTTGCACTCTCTTTATCTTTTGAATACAAAGAGGCATATCCCTTTAGATGTCTGTCTTGAGTACCTGCATTAATTTTTAATTCTCCTATCGCTGGCATAACTGTGAGTTCTCCTAAATCTGACATTCCCGTACCACTAACATTTAAATGGCAAAACCCTTTAACAATACTATCTGTGTAATGGTAGGATGATGACCAATCCCATCCTTTATTAAAATTTGTAGGCCCCACTTGTACGCCTCCAAATGGCACATTAGCACCTACAAAAACATGTCCATGACCTCCTGAACCTATAAAGGGGTCCACATATTTTATATAATTATTCGGTTTCAAACTTTTAAAGCCGAAACTTGTTAATATAATAGCAATTACGGCAAAAATATTTTTTAAATTAAAATGTCTCATGTGTTATATTTTTTAATTGGTATAAAATTGGTAGATTATAATCTCAATCTATTTTTAGTTGTGATGTTAACTTTAAACTAACAAATAATCAGTATCTAATTTGTAATTGCCCCATAACCTGAAAGCTCCATCTCTATTAATTGAAATGCTTGATTTCCAACGGTTGAAGTGTACCTAAATCGGATGAATTTTGAGAATGGTCCAGGAGGAAAATCAAATTCAATAGATTGCAGGTCACCTCCGCTGATACTTTGGTCTACAATTAGTTGCCAGCCTGCATTTTCAAAACTTTCAGTTGTAACTGAGTCAGAAAGCACTGTGTTTCCAATGGATTGAAATACTGGAAATGTTTCTCCACCTTCAAGAGTGGGTCTTCCCCAAATCTCTAACTGAGTGGGATTATTTCCAGAAAAGTTATTGGGATCTCTAAAGTGTATTTTACATTTTGATAATTGAGTCGTAACGCCTAAATCTATTGTAAAATGTCCTGGGACGGCATTTTCTCCTGAGTGATACCCATAAGCATCATTTCCAGACCAAAAACCGTTGTTATCCCATAAGTAATTAGAAGGATTTCCGCCATAAGATGTACCTGGGTTATCGCTAGGCATTAATGACATGGAGAACAAAGATTTATCAAGAACTATAGCCTTAGTATCTTGTCCATATAGAGTCATTTCTGTTAACTGCGAATTGGTGTTTCCAACCGTGGATAAGACGCGGTATCTAATATATCGTACTTGGCTTGCAGGACTGACTAAAAAACTATTACTAGACATCGCAGCACCGTCTACGGTTCCCTCATACAAAAGACTCCAGCCTGAATTATAAAAAGCGGCGTTAGTATTTGCACTTGTCTCTGCAAATTCAAGACCATCACGACCCCATATTTGCACTTCAGTTGCATTATTTTGAGCCGAGGAATTTGGGTCAGGCATTTCTAGTTTCACCTTTCTGAGTGTGGTCATCACTCCTAAATCTATAGTGAAGTGGTGTGGCATGTCTCCTGGATTTGAAAAATAGGAGAAGGTGTCATCACCAGACCATGAACCGTCGCCATCAAATAGATAAAGTTCTGGGTTTGCATTGTTATTGGTCCCTAAGTTATCGCTTGGCATTTGTATGAGTTGAAAATAACTTTTATCGAGCTCACTGTACGGTAAATTTGGCAATATATAATCATTTGCTGGAAGTGGAATAGTATCAATTCCATTGACACCCGACAATAAATATGATTTAGAAGATATATCCCCTAAAGGTTTAAAATCATTTAATTTAATTCTATTATCCTCAAAAAAAGCAGTATCTCTCACAATTTCGTTCGCTTCGTTCTCGTAATCTACGGTGGTAAAAATCACATGTTCAGATTCAGCATTTGCACTGAAATTTACGAAATTACCATCGGAATCAAAGCTGTAGTCAATAATATCTCTAGGATCTTGATTTGAAACAAATTCATCTCCAATTGCAAAGCCTGCCACCGTTTGTGGGATTGATAAATTACCATCGGGATCTTTGGTAGTTACATTAAATTCATAACTTTCTTCCCCTAATTCAGATAATATAGCAGCATAAATTTCTTCATCGTTATTAATATCTAACGTTTGTGTTGTGCCGTTAAATTCTATAATAATTTGATTTGAATTTCCAAGAAATTGGGTATAACCCTCTAACTGAGCTCTGTAATATCCAGGTCTAATGGTTAAGGTGTCTAAACGTCCTGCATAGATAGTTTCTCCATTTAGATACTGCTCATGAATGGACTCTATATCACCACAGCGCTGGAATATTAGCGATAATCCAAATAAAAAAAGCAACAAATATGGTTTAGTTTTAAATATTTTCATCATTTAATTTATATTATTCAACGAGACCTCCCCAAAATGAAAGTTCTCCAATTACCGATACCATTTGGTTATTCCAAGATTCTAAGTTTACAAATCGTATGTATTTAATGTTGTATTGTTGTGCGTTAAAATCAAAAACGAAATCCTCTCCATTATCTTGAAATAAATAATCTTCTTCAGTGTTTGAACCTGGGGGTAATCCTGAGGGCTTAAAAGATTCAAATTCGCCTAAAAGTATCCAGCCATCCCCAGGGTTTGAAGGGCTGTAAATTGGTAAATTATCTAGATTCTCTCGGCCATAAATTTGAAACCTCTTTGGATTCCCATGTTTGTATAATTCTGTACCGCCTCGCTGGTACAATTTAAATCGATTTAATTTAACAGTTTTTCCTAAATTAATAGTTAACTGGTGCGGAAGGGCTAAAAAATTGGTGTGTCCACAGTTCCATTGACTGCTCCATGATCCATCCCACATTTGATTTGCAGAGAAACCATATTCACTGAAGCTTTCATCTCCAGGCATTGGTTGAACGGAAAAATAGCCTTTATCCAAAAACACATCCTGCAATGGAGTAGTTTCTAATGATTTTGTTATGGTTTGATTACCCCAACGATCTTCAACATAAATAATAAAAGTTGTCGGTATGGGGTCGTATCCTCTAAAGCTATAAGAACTATTCGCTTGGCTTGTATAAAAAGACTCTTTAAATACTTGGTTACCGTCTAGGTCTAAAATAGACATATTAAGTGAAACTTCAGCTCTAGTAGGGTTTAGATAAGATATATTAATTCCCCCAAAATCTTGAGTTCCTTCAATAGATTCCAATATGGCATGTATTGGTGCTTCTAAAGGAGAAATTGTGGTGGTAACTGCTACTGATTCATTATCTCCTGTATCTATAGCAGTAACGTCCACGGAATAGTCCCCAGACTGTCCAAAACCAATAATATTTAAAGTATCTATAACCGAAGAAACTATTACTTGCTTTGAAATGCCATTTTCGTCATTGTAGGCACCTCTTATGTATAACAAGTCTTGGTCAGTTGGTGGAGTAAATCTAATAATAGCTCCGCCGGGTGTGTTTTCAACAGAGTTAATTATCACAGCATCGGGTGGAATTCCATCAGATCCGTAAGCAGTGCGTTCCTCTTCAGTACATCCCAAAATTAAGAATATATATGTTAGTGAATACACTAAGTAAATATTTATTTTTTCCATTTTCTGTTTAATAATATTTATTGTTTTTACCATCCTGGATTCTGAATTAAGTTAGGGTTTCTTAGCAACTCTGTTTGGCTAATAGGCCACAAATAGTCTTTAGTTAAGTAGTTTCTGTAAAATATATTTTCAACTTCATAAAAGCCTTCGACATCAGGCTTAAATATATTCCAACCTCTTATTGGTTTGCTAAAATATTCACCTGCTAGTTTCCAGCGTCTTAAATCCCAGTAGCGATGTCCTTCAAGTGCTAGTTCAATCATTCTTTCTTGATGTATAATTTCTCTCATTCCATCCTTAGTGATTGGTTTGCTAGGGTTCGAAGAGTGCGTTTGCCATGTGCTAACCAAGTCACCTCCTTCATCCAATCCAGCCCTGTCTCTTACTTTTTGAATGTATTCATAAACATCAGCATCGGGAGCATCTTTTGTTTCGTTAGAAGCTTCAGCATACATCAAATATAAATCAGAGAGTCTGATAATAGGAAATGAATACCCCCTAATGGTAGAACCCTCTAGTGAAATTATATTTTCATAGTTCACTAGTTTTTTTGCAAAATACCCTGTAATTGAATAAATTTCAAATCCTTGTTTTCCGGAAGGGGCTCCTGATTTTGCATTTAAATGCGGAATATTATTTATATTTTCGGTCTCTAACGAAAACCACTTACCACCATCAAATCCTAAAGTAGAATAAAATCGCGGCTCTCTAAAGATGTGGAGTTTTGCTGTGTCATAATTGTTTTCAATGTAAAACTCGTGATAATTCTCATTGTTAACGTCTAATATGGGTGTTTGAATAACATCAAATCGATTCCCATAATCCCAGGAAATGTCTTCATCAATTGGCACTCCATTACGAGTGTAGAAAGTTTCTACCATATTTAATGTAGGAGCGTGTGATTTTTTTGTGTAACCAAATAATGCAGAGTGATCTGAAGTCCACCTTGGTTGACACCATTGTTGCAATTCCCCTGTCCAATCTGCTGAAAACGCCCATATTATTTCAGAATTATAAGGGTCGGTAATTGCTGCCCTGAGGCTTAGTTCTTGAGTTATTTGGTCATTAACCCCACCAATTATAGGCAGTTGCTGATTAAATTGATATAAGGAATGTCCATTAGCTTCGGCGCTTTCTATGGCCTCTAACAGTGCATCTTTTGCTAAGACCCATTTTTGAGGGTCATAGGATTGGTTCACTAAACTATTTCCTTGATTATCAATAAGGCTGCTAAAATCCGAGTTTCCATTAAAAATTGGGCTAGCACTAAGCATTAAAATTTTAGCCTTTAGTGCTTTTGCTATTGGCATTGTTATCCTCCCCTGTTCTGTGTAAATATAATTTATCAAACCAGGTAAATTATTGGCTTCTATAACCTCATCTAATAGTTCTGTTAGATACGTTACAACTTCGTCAATAGATGCTCTGTAGACATTCGTCTCAGAAGAAGGAGCACTAACAGATATATTAGTGTCTACTATTGGAATTGGACCATACATTTGCATAAGCCAAAAATGATAAAATGCTTTTAAAACTTTAACTTCATCAAGCCAGCGGATTCGCTCTTGTTCTTCGAGTCCGGGAACAGTTACTAAATTTTCCAAAAATATATTACAATCTCTTAAAGCAATGAATAGACTGCGTGGAGCCCCTCGACCGCCTTCCCAATAATTTAAATATGGGCTAGAAGAGTTTTGCATGCCTTTAGCTACGCGAAAACTTGTTTCATTGTTCATGTAAAAATCGTTTTCGGCATAATACCATACTTCATCTCCGGCTAGCATGGAAAAATTTTGCTCCACATGCGCATGTTCTGGGATATAGTTGTAACAAGTTGCAAGAAAGTTTTCTGCAGAGGATCGCGTATTAAATGCTAAATCAATTGTTGCAATGTTATCTGGGACAACATCAAGATAGTCTTTTTGACAGGAAGTAAAAGTTAAAATGAAAATTATAAAAATTTTTCTCATATTAAGTGATTAAAAATTTAAATTTATACCAATATTAGCTCCTTGCTGTATTGGATACCCAAGACCGTTACCACCCATTTCCACATCCCATAATTTAAACTTACTAAAAGTGAGTAAGTTTGAACCAGTAATATAAATCCTTGCAGATGATAAATTAACTCGTGAAGCTAAACGATCTGGAATTGAATAGCCAAATTCAACAGATTTTAGTCTTAGAAAAGATCCGTCTCTAAGCCACCAGGTACTATTTCGATTATTATTATCTACTAGTTGGTCTGACAGTCGTGGCCATGCCGCATAAAGGTTCCTGTCGTTTTCTGACCAATGGTTGTTAGCCCATGCATTCAAGAGTGCATTATTTCCAATAGCACTTCCGCTAGTATCAATAAATGGCGATGTATTATACGCATCTATAAAAAATGAAGAGTTAAGAGATCCTTGAAAAAAGAACGATAAATCAAAACTTTTATAGGAACTAGAGATACCAAAACCGTAAATTATTTCTGGGGTTGTTGGGTACCCAATTGCAACTTCATCATTGATATCTATAACCCCGTCATTATTAATGTCTTTATATTTTATGTCTCCAGCCATATAGTCTCCAAAAGTTTGTAATGGGGAATTTGCAATATCAGCTTCATCAATAAATAAACGCTCAGCTATATACCCAAAGGGTTGAGATAAATTAAGTCCAATTCTTGAGCGCCAAGGCAAACCTGCGTTTCTATAATCTAATTCCTCGTAAACTTCGTATTTACTAGTTGCAAAAGAAAAGTTAGCTCTTGCAGATACAAAAAAGTTTTCACTTAGACTGTCCTTATAATCAACAGTAAATTCAAAACCTCTAGAGGAAGCTTCTCCTACATTTGCTCTTAAGGGCGCTTGTAATCCCATAGATGCAGGTATTTGAGCCCTATCCATCAAAATATTAGAACGGTATTCGGTAAAATAATCAGCTTGGATATCTATGACTCCAAATAAACCTAACTCAAGGCCAACATTTAACATACTTGCTTTTTCCCATGTAATTTTATCATTTGCATAACGATCAATACTGACCCCATTAATATAAGTGCCGAATTCTTGCCCAAAATTAGAACCAAATCCGCCATTACTTAGGTTGACTTGAGAAATATAGAAAAACCGATCATCGGCACTTCCAATTTGATCATTTCCAACAAGTCCGTAGGTACCTTTGAATTTTAACTTAGTTATGGCATTTGAAATTGGCTCCATAAATTTCTCATTTGACACATACCATCCAAGTCCAAATGAAGGGAAAAACCCAAAACGTTCTGACTTAGCAAATCGTTCTGAACCATTGTAACCAAAATTAAATTCAGTGAAATATTTATCATCATAAGCATACGTAAATCTACCTGAAAGCCCAATATTCCTGTAGGGCAATGAGCTTTGAAGGTTTCCAGCATTGGCATATTTAAGCTCTCTTAAAATTCCAATTAACATTCCAGAAAGTTCGTGTTTCTCATTCAATGTTTTCTTGTAGTTTATAGAGCCTTCAAAATAGGTGGAATTCGTTATAATTTTAGTTCCCTCATTGTATTCTAAATATTCAGTCCCTTGGTCTGGGTTTAATGCAACTAAGGTGTATTGATCACTTTGAAAATCATAGTTTCCGAGCGAGTAATAAAATGGATTATAACGTCTTTCTAAGTTATAAAAAGAATAGCGTGATGTATTTGCTAGTAATCTGGCCGTTAGACCGTCTGTTAAAAAGTCTAAGTTTTGCTTAACTTCAACTGTTGCTAAAAAGTTGTTGTAACTCTCATCTTTATAACCTCTCATCAAGTCTGCATATGGGTTTAAGTAATCTCCAAATTGACCTGCATTTCCAAAAAGCACATGAGATGAGTTTTGAAATTGTAAATCTGGCTCATAAAATTTAGGATACAAAACAGGATTTGCTTGCATTGCCTTTCTGTATGTTGCTTCTCCACCATCTATCGGTCCAATATAATCATCAAAATTTCCATTAAATTTTAGAGCTACTTCTGTGCTTGGGGTTAGGTTAACATTAATGTTAGATCTCAACGAAATACGTTTAAAATTTATATTATTATTAAAATCATTTCGAGGGTCAACCTTTAAGTTTCCGTTATCTGTATTTACAGTAGTTGCTAAGTAATATTTGGCAATTTTACCACCACCACTTATATTGAAGTTAAATCTACTATTTAAGGTATAATCTTCAAGTAATTCATCAAACCAATCCACAGTTGGATAGGCCATTTTATTTCTATTTGGATCTTTCGATATTAATATTTTTTCTAAAGAATATATTCTACCTCCTAAAGCATTTCTAGTAACTAAAGCTTCGTTATGTAGTGTCATGTATGTGATTGGGTCGGCTATTTCAAGAGATCGTGTTGGAGCAGAATATGATTTCTCGTAACGCACATTAACTTTAACCACTCCTTCTTTTCCAACTTTTGTGGTTACCAAAATAACGCCATTTGCTCCCCTTGCTCCATATAGTGATGTAGCAGTTGCATCTTTCATTATAGAAAAACTAGCAATATCATCTGGTTGCAATCGAGCTAAATCTGTAGAGGTTGTTTCAATGCCGTCTATAAGAATCAGTGGAGATCTTGCATATCCAAAGGTACTAACACCTCTAATAAAGAATTCAGCATTGTCTCTTCCTGGTTCTCCACTTCTTTGGTAAGCAATTACTCCTGCGACACGCCCCGCTAATGCAGTTGTTAAGTTACTTGAAGAAGTTTTAAGTTCTGTTGGCTCTATCGATGTTACTGCTGCTATAACACTGGATTTTTTTTGTTTCCCATAAGCGACTACTGTAACCTCTTCAAGAGATGAGAGATCTTCCTGTAATATAATTTTTAAAATAGTTTCTGTTGTAATTTTGACGACTTGTGTTTCATAGCCCACATAACTAAATGTTAAAGTAGAATTTGGAGTAACCAAGATTGAGAAGTTTCCGTCGAAGTCTGAAATGGCACCATTACGTGAGTTGCTTTCATCTAGAATATTTACTCCGGCTATGGGAATGTTGTTAACATCAATTATGTTTCCCGATATCAATCGATTTTGTTGAGCAAAAAGACTTACAAATACAAATAGAAAAATAAATGTTATGTGTTTTTTGGTAAAATATAATAAAGACTGACTTATCATTTAATAGGAATTGATTAAAAGTTCGAAAGGTTGTTTTGTAAATATAGTTAATTAAGCAGATGTTTATTGAAAAATATCTTTATATTACGTTAATAAGATAGGAATTAAGTAAAAAATACCAAAATTAATCAGCTATTAATCGACACTTAATCTAACTATTAATTGTTGTATGGTATATTTAGATAATTAAAAAGTATAAAGTTTTACATCGATTTTTATTTAAATTTAGGATCGTACAATCTAAATTTATTAAATTATTTTGCTCTTCTTTATTGTCTTTTAAGATTAACTATAATTTGCGATAGTCGCAAATATGCAACTAAAAATAACCTATATGAAAAAAATTACATTTCAAAGAAAACAAAGTGTTATTAAAAGGGTTTTTCTTCTTTTAATAATAGCATTTATTTCTGATCTAAGTGCACAGACCACTATACTTACTGTGGGAGCAGGTAGTGCTTTAAACATTAACAGTGAAGGGACTCTTAATGTCTCTGGATTGGAATTAAAACCAAGTACCAATTATACTATTAATGAAACACAAATTTCAAAAGAGTTGACAGCTGTATCATTAAGTAATACACAATCTATGAAAAAAGTCTATACACTAGATACTGACATAGAAAACTTTTTAGGAACTATATCCTATAACTATGTAGATAGCGATATGAACAATCTAACGCACGATGCATCTATGTACGTCTACGATTCAACAAGTTCGGAATGGTCCGAGTATTTAGACACTGATTCTGCAGATTACATAGTAACAAGAACATTTACATCTCCCCTTCAAATAAAACAGGTTACAGTAGGGGCTATAAATAGTTTGTCAGTTGAAGAAACGATAGATATGGCTATTAGAATTTACCCAAATCCATCTTCTTCAATCATTAAGGTAGACTACTCGGGAGATTTACAACTAACCTTATTTAATGTTTTAGGGCAACAAGTGTTAAAATCTAGTTCTAAAACAATCAATATTTCAAACTTAGACCAAGGGACTTACATCCTAAGTGCTAAAGATTCAAACAATGCTATTAATAACTTTAAAATAATAAAACGATGAAAAATCAAATAAAATTCACTTTAATACTTGCTATTGCATTTACATTTAATTACTCTTTTTCACAAGTTGCAGATGCAGAAAAAAAGTCTGCCCTTGTTTTTGTGGAGAATGGTAGTCAAGAAACCCAAAGCGGAAGAATGTATCGATCTTCAGGTCCAGCCTCACGTGGTGGAAACGGAAACTCTAATAATGGTAATGATGGTCTTCCTAACTTTGGAAACATTGGAGACTG
>Ga0102817_1000067_pt1 | contig 28457 bp, 28 predicted proteins | sample ColrivemetaGS555_FD_78193 | JGI IMG/M metagenome (GOLD analysis project Ga0102817, IMG submission 78193) | Estuarine microbial communities from the Columbia River estuary - Ebb tide non-ETM metaG S.555 | ecosystem: Environmental > Aquatic > Marine > Intertidal zone > Estuary | place: USA...
CTACCTTATTTGGTGTAGTATTCTGAATAGTAGAAAGATCCACACCTAAGCCCTTTAGAGCAGTAGTTTTAGACTTAGTACGTAAATAATACATACCTGTCTTCAAACCTTGCTTCCATCCATAGAAATGAGCAGAAGAAAGCTTGCTGTGAGATGGTTCTTGCATGAATAGATTAAATGATTGTGATTGATCAATAAAATAACCACGATCTCTAGCCATATCAATTAAAACCTTACCCTTCATCTCCCAGACAGTCTTATATACTTCTTTAATCTCTGTTGGAATTTCAGGAATGTTTTGCACAGACCCACTTTCAGAAATCAACTTAAGTCTAATAGAATCGCTCCATAACCCAAGATTATAAAGATCTTCTACTAAATGCTTGTTAATAACTACATATTCTCCGCTTAAAGTATTTCTCTTATAGATCAATGCTGTAAACGGTTCAAATGCTTCGTTGTTACCTAAAATTTGAGCAGTAGAGGCTGTTGGCATTGGAGCAACAAGTAATGAATTTCTTAGACCATGAGACTTAATCTTTTCCTTTAGAGAAACAAAGTCCCACATTTTCGACAAATCATTTTCTGTCAATCCCCAAAGGTTATATTGAAGAATACCCTCTGATGTTGGCGAACCTTCAAACGATGAATAGCTACCATGAATCTTAGCCAAATCATTAGAAGCAGTTAGAGCAGCAAAATAGATAGTTTCAAAGATATCCTTATTTAGCTTTTGTGCTTCTTCAGATTCAAAAGGGAGACCTAGCATAACAAATGTATCAGCTAAACCCTGCACTCCTAATCCGATAGGACGATGACGATTATTAGATGTAGCAGTCTCTGGAGTAGGATAATAGTTGATATCAATTACTCTGTTAAGATTAACTGTCGCTTGGTATGTAACATCATAAAGCTTCTGGAAATCATACTTACGAAGCTTCTTATCTTTCTCACGTACCTTGCCTGATGGAATGGTTACGAATTTAGATAAAGCAATAGATGCTAAATTACATACAGCAGTTTCTTCTTTGCTGCTTTTCTCAATAATTTCGCAACACAAATTACTACTATAGATAGTTCCAAGATTCTTTTGGTTAGATTTATAGTTGCATGCATCCTTATAAAGCATGTATGGAGTACCAGTTTCAACCTGTGAATCAAGTACTTTATCCCACAATTCACGAGCCTTAACAACTCGCATAGCTTTACCTTCTGATTCATACTTTTCATATAGCTCGGTGAAAGCTTTATGGTCAGGAGTATCATATGCATCAATCAGACCAGGAACTTCATTAGGTGAAAATAGTGACCAAACACCATCTTCTTCTACACGCTTCATAAACAAATCAGGAATCCACAAAGCAAGGAACAAATCTCTTGCACGTAGTTCTTCTTTGCCGTTGTTTTTGCGAAGATCTAAGAAGTCAAAGATATCACCATGCCAAGGCTCAAGGTATACAGCAATAGAGCCTTTTCTACGGCCTCCACCCTGGTCAACATATCTAGCGGTCTCATTGAATACCTTAAGCATAGGAATAATGCCATTAGATGTTCCATTAGTACCCTTAATATAACTACCCTTAGCACGGACCTTATGAATATTTAATCCAATCCCGCCAGCATTTTGGGAAATATAAGCACAGTCAGAAAGTGTCTTGTAAATACCTTCAATAGAATCTTCAATATCGAGTAAGAAACAAGATGATAACTGAGGCTTATTAGTTCCTGCGTTAAAAAGTGTAGGAGTAGCATGAGTAAATAGTCCTTGAGACATCATTTCATATGTCTTCTGTACCATTTCCAAATTATCGCCCCAAATACCAACACTAACACGCATATACATCTGCTGAGGTGTTTCTGCTGGTAAACCATCAATCTTCAGTAAATAAGCTCTTTCCAAGGTCTTATAACCGAAGTAATCAATGTTGAAATCTCTATCATGAACAATCATTGAATTGATTTCAGTAGCATGATTCTTGATAATATTATAAACATCTTTAGAAATCATCCCGGAAGGTTCACCGGTACGAGGATTAATATAGTTGAATAAGCTATCAATCACTATAGAAAAGTCTTTAGGAACTCTTTTATATAATGCTGTAATAGCTAATCTCGCAGCTAAGATAGAGTAATCTGGATGTACTGGAATAAGTGCAGCTGCTGTTTCTGCAGATAATTTATCCAATACCTCAGATGTTACTCCATCATAAATACCAGAAATAACTTTTCTTGCTACTTCATCAGAATCTACAAGTTCACTTAATCCGTAAGTCTGCTTCTTAATACGAGAAGAAATCTTATCAAATCTTACTGGCTCTTTACTGCCGTCTCTCTTAATTACGTCCATATTTAAAAATCCTCATCTGTACTAAAACCCTTATTACCCTTATCAAATGTACCGCTCTTATTATATTCAGCTACACGTTTCTCAAAGAAATTAGTTTTATTCTCTAAAGCAATATTTGTCATAAAATCGAAAGGATTTTCTGCATTATAAATCTTGCCAACCTTGAGTTCTACAAGCAATCTATCAGTAACATATTCTAAATATTGTTTCATCAAATCAGAATTCATACCAATCAAGCTTACTGGAAGAGCATCAATAATAAATTCTTTTTCAATCTCAAGAGCAGACTGTAAAATCTCAGCTATTCTTTCCTTAGGCAACTTGTTCTCAATGTGATTATTATAGAGATGAACAGCGAAATCAGTATGCAAGCCCTCATCACGAGAAATCAATTCATTGGAGAAAGAAAGCCCAGGCATCAAACCACGCTTCTTGAGCCAGAAAATAGAGCAAAAAGATCCTGAGAAGAAAATTCCCTCTACAGCAGCAAAAGCAATTAGACGCTCACAGAAAGAACCTGTAGTAATCCAACGAAGAGCCCAATCAGCTTTCTTCTTTACGACAGGAACAGTTTCAATAGCTCTAAACAAATAATCTTGTTCTGCTTTGTCTTTGATATAAGTGTTAATAAGCAGACTATACATCTGGCTATGAATGTTTTCCATCATAATCTGGAAACCATAAAAATGCTTTGCTTCTGGATACTGAACTTCCTTAACAAAATTCTCTGCTAAGTTCTCATTAACAATCCCATCAGACGCAGCAAAGAAAGCTAATACATGCTTTACGAAATGTTGTTCGTCAGCACTAAGCTTTGCCCAGTCAGCCAAATCACTATATAAATCTACCTCTTTAGTAGTCCAAAAAGTAGCCTCTGCCTTTTCATAAAATTCGAAAATATCCTCGATTAATTCATCAGGACGAAACACGAATCTGTTATTGTTTTCTTCTAGTATTTTTTCCATATTATTCGCTTCTAAACGATAGAATCAGGTCTATCTTACCTTTCAATTATATATATCGCCACCATACGGACAAAAAAACCAACACTATGGTTGGTTTTTATTATTATCATTTGTTGATAGTTGTTGACATTACTTAAGACATAATATCACCAATATCTATAGTTCGCAAATGTTTTACAAGACTGCGCAACGATATACTATTTGTTAATGATTCATTTAAGTATTCCATTAAACGATTTGTAACTTCAATAGTTCCAACTTCTGCATTATCTAATAAATTATTAACAGTTTTTTTGATTGCTGTTTCTAAAATTAATACAGAATTATCCGGGCCATCTATGCTAATTTTATATGTATCATCACCTTGAGGTTTAAATAGAATTTGACATTCATCATATTCTGAAGCATGTTTAATTAATTCGTTCCAAGGGGTGCTGACTCTTATATTTATATTCTGAGAATTGGCATGTACTACCTTAGAATTTAAGCTATTTACAGCTTCTTCTGTAGTAATTTTTTTAGACAAATAATCTATTGCTATTTGTCGTTTCTTATTGTTCCAAGATGATAGGTATTTGTCATACATGATAGTTATTGATTGTTTAAAACAAGTAATGTATTATTTTGCTCATTAGTGATAGACCAATAAACATTTTTAATACCTAATGAATCTATTGCTTTTTGGCAATTAGGACATGGTTTTGCTATTCTGAATTGTCCATGTTTATTAATTCTAAGTGATAGAAGAGATAAACCCCGAACATTTATATCTTTAAGTTTGATTATTGCAGCACATTCAGCATGTAAATAGGGATAGTGTTTGAATTTTTCTATATCCCATTTATGTGCAATATCAAATACTTTTTTATTAGGTATTTCGGGGTTATTCTTACCAAAAGCTATTAATTCATTTTTTCTAAAAATAAATGCATAATGGAAATATTGTTGTTCTTGATTATTATTCCATTCTTTATGCATTAATCTTAGTGCTCTTCTAACAGCTAGTTCCGTCATAGTAAGTTATTTTATCATAGAGCATATTTGATATCAATAGCAAATATTCTCGTACTAACTCCCTTTGCTTTTTTGCCATTAATTTCAGCAGTATATTCTGACTGTCTACATACTAAAACAGAGCCATTAGTATGTGTTGTAACTTCGATACTAGCAATACGAAAAGCTGCCATAACGCTATTCAATGCTGTTGGTCCTACAGAGAGTACTTTAACATGATCAAATTCTTTTAATACATGAATGATACTTTGTGATAAACCAATAGGATCGGTAGGACTGTCACCACCTTTAGCTCGTAATACTTGTGGATCATTCTTCGGAGGCTTAATTTCATCAATAATTTCGTTCATATTTTTATCTTTCCAACCCAACTAGGGACATTTTATTTTTCAATGAATCTAATGCTTTATTAAACTCATCAATAGTACAATCATAGATATTAGTGTCAAATTTAATCTTACTTATACCATTTAGAGCATTATTCATAATTAAGTGCTCTACATGAGATAAATCCATCAATAATAGGTTATTCATATTGTTGCTATCTGAAATTTTATCATAATAACAACCTTCTTCACCATCTTCATCTTCTGCTGTGTAAACACTTAATGCTCTTGGGCTAACTGTTTGATAATTAGGATATACTTCATTAAATCTGTTAAAAAGAAGACTAGAATGTTTTGAAAGCATATGTTTTCTTAAAGCTAAATCTAATCCTACTTTTTTACATTCTGCATGATCATTAGTACCTGTGCAATTTTCACCTTTATTTATTAAACAAGGATATGTTTTAGGTATTTTGAATGCTTTACAAACTGGACATGATTCTAAATGGTTAATATCATGCCCTAGATTAAGTAATTGTTCCCATAATAAAAAAATGTGATGATTTCTTAGATGTGTAGAGAGAGGATTAACCCATTTTTCACATATAGGACATTTTTGAACAGGATTTCGCTTACCAGCATTATCAGCTTTGACTAAGTTGATATAATTATGTTGAAGAGCTCCAATAAAATAGTTCTTGAATTCACCAGAACCATCATACCTAGATTTTTTTCTACTTCCTCTAGGCTTCCATGCTGCTAAAACATTACAAAAAATTCTTAAATAATCTTGTGTAAAGTCTTCTGCAGAATCGTATAAATAATAATATTGATTTTGCCATTCTGTCATATGCGCTTGAGGCGGATATACATTGCAAATATCTTTATAGGCTCGATCTATTAATCTTGTATTTTGTGTTTCTAAAGTTTTTTGATACTTTAAAATCAATGTTTCGAGCCTATTTTGATAACCGGGATCTTTTGAATTAAAATTTGACATTTAATTTCCTATTCATTTATATTATGTAAAAAAATAGAAAAAAAATCAATTGAAATTATTGCGTATTGCTAAGTTTTATGTCTTCTGCAACTAAAGTAATACCTTTTCTCCCCATCCATTCATCCATAGATATTGTAAAAGCAACATCTACATAACTATTTACAGGATACAGTTCAGATTCATGACCTCTTCGCCAAGCATTACAAATTAGCCAGTTAGTATTTCTATCATTACCAAGTCTAAGCTTTAAGTGTTTACCAGCTCCTGAAGTTTCGTTATTAACTACCTTAAGTCTTCTAGAGCAAAATATAGGAGTAGGATTCATAGAACCGAATGGGGCTAACATACTAATTTCTTTATATGTTTTTTCACTAATATCATCAAATGTCAAAAGAGCATCAATATCAATAATTTTCTCATCAGTAATATTTTCAGAATCTTTTGCATATTCATTTAGTGCATCACTCATAGCTCTAAGGTTGTCTGTTTTAAGCTCAAATCCTGCAGCAAAAGCATGTCCTCCACAAACAGTAGAACCATCATCTCTTTTCTTAAATAATGCCCAGGCTTTCTCTGATTTCAAAGCTTCAAGAATATTAAATGTTCTTACAGATCTACATGAGCCTTTAGAATAGCCATCGCCTTTAATATGACATACTAATGCAGGTCTATTAAAAACTTCAGCTACTTTACCAGCTACTAAACCGATTAATCCAGGATGCCAATTAGCGGAACCAATAACAATGATTTTTGTTTCTTCCATATTTGGATATAATTCATTAACCATTAAAATTGCTTCTTGGGTTGCTACTTCTTGATCTTTTTGTCTTTTCTTATTAGCTTGATCTAATTGTTGAGCGATAAACTTAGCTCTCGTCTCATTAGTTTCCAGTAATAAATCTAAAGCGGTTTGAGAATCTGCTAATCTACCAATAGCATTAATTCTTGGACCTAATGCGAATCCGATAGATGTAGTACTAACTTCTTTCACACCAGCTACTTTTAGTAATTCTTTAATTCCAGCTTTATCAGTGGAAGATAAAATATCACATCCTAATGCAACTAACGCTCTATTTTCATCAATCATAGGAGCGACATCAGCAACTGTACCTAATGCAACATAATCTAATACTGCTTGCGATAACATCTTAACAGACATTTTTCTTTGGAAGCATAAAGCAACCATTACTTTAAAAGCAATACCACACCCAGCTAATGCATCAAAAGGATATCTTTGAAATCCAGGTTTAGCATGAGAAGCAAATTTCTCTCCCGGATAAGCAGGATCATCTCTGTTGGGATTTACTACTCCAATACAATCTGGAAGTGCGCCATCATCAGAAGGGTGGTGATGGTCTGTAATAATTAAATCAATATTACATTTCTTTGCGTACTCAGCAGTTTCAAAAGCTACAATACCGCAGTCAACAGAAAATAATAATTTAGCTTCTCTTTCTATTGCTTCGTCTACAGAATGTAATTTGATGTCATATCCATCTTCCATTCTATGTGGAACTTTATATTCTAAATTAGCTCCCATTGATCTCAGAGCGGTAACAACGATAGCAGTAGAAGTAATACCGTCTACATCATAATCACCCCAGACAAAGATTTTTTCCTGATTATCTATTGCTGTGTTTAATCTTTTTAAAACCGGCTCAATATCTGGTAGTAACAATGGGGAATGAAACTTTTTAGTGCTGTGAGTAGAATATTCTTCAAGATGCTCATTAGTATAAATATCTCTACCTGTTGCAATCTTAGCTGCACATAAAGATATATTAGCTTCTTCAGCTAATTCATATACTTTTTCTAAATCTACTTTTTTGATGTTCCAAATACTCATATAATTATCCTTAAGTCTTCTTTTTTTTCATGGATTAAGTTGAAGATTCCATTTTGAATATCGTGTATGCCATAGTCCATAATAAAAGTATCTGGGTCGCTATTTTGTGGTAGATACACCTTGAAAGGATTCATAGAACAAGATTTTACTTTGCTAACAATTTTATTTGTAGCATTTTCTCCAGCAAAATCTCCATCTAATAATAAAACTACATTATTAGTGTATCTATAAATAAGTGCTAAATGATTTTCGGTTAAAGAGGTCCCGCAAACAGCTGCAACATTCTTGATGCCTTTTTGGAATAGAATCATTGCGTCAAAATAACCTTCTACAATGATAATGTGATCATGTTCTCTTACATATTCTTTTGACATATTAAGAAAAAATAAATGATTTGATTTGCTATAAGGTTCATTAATCCATTTACCCTTATTCCATTTATTAATCTTATCTTGTGATTTTGCTGGTTCATCAGGATATAAATCCCAAAATGATTTATATGTCAACTCAGAAGTATCTTTTAATTGACGACCTGCAAAAGCTAATAATCGTCCATGAACATCTCTGATAGGTACAGTTACTCTGCCTTTTAATAATGGAAACCAATGCCGAGAATATGGCGGACAAAAACCTAGCATATTCGCATCAATATACTTAGATGATAATCCTCTTGATTTAATATATGACATAGCTATATTACTATCTAGCAAATTTCTAGATAGTTGTTCATTCATTATTTCAGAAGCTTCAGTCATAAAATATATTATATCCTAAAAAAATAAGGAGCATTTTCAGCTCCTTATTCTAAATACTATTAATCTTCTAGCAGAGCTTTTAGCTGTTCATCGGATAATTGGATTCCATCTTCATCTTCAATGAAATCTGATTCTCCATCTGAATTAATCTTTTCTATAAGATCATCGAGTGGCTTTCCTGAAATTCTAAGTCTACCAACGATGTATTCAAATGCAGTGGTAGAATTATCACCACGAGTACGCTTTTCAGGAGCAGGTTGATTCATTAACATCTTAGTAAATTCAACTGGATTCTTTGATTCTACCACTTCACCAGTATCTACATTAGTATACGAGAACTTCTTACGAACTTCTTTGACATACTCATGACCCTTTGCCTTGGCACGATAAAGGAATTCATCTACTGGATTAGTGTCTGTATCTTCACCAAACATAATCTTGAATTCAGCACGTTGACCAGGCTGTCCATAACGTGTTTTTTGAACAATAACGGTTGATTTTCCGCCGATGATTTCGTCTTTACCCTCATCATCTTTTCGTACTACCTGTCCAGCAGCACCATTGATTTTTCTAAACCAAAGGCGAACATGGGTAAAGTAGTTCATAGCATTACCGCCAGAAGCAGTAAGAGCCATAGAACCTGGCATAGCACCCTGTCCCATATAAAGCTGATTGATAAGTACACAAATAGTTTGAGTTGCAGCAGACTTTGCAACAAGATTTTTTGTTAATCTCTTGATAAACGTGGCATGTACTCCAATTTTTTGTACTTGGTCATACGTCTTGGTAATTTCATCTTGTGGAATCATAGCAGTAATTGAGTCTACAACTACAACCCCATAAATACCACTTTCAATAAAAGCTTCAATTAATTCGCCATACTGTTCAGCTGAAGATACGTTCTCAATAATTGTTAAATCAGCAATATTTACACCACAAGCAATTGCTCTCGGTGGATAGTATGAATTTTCAATATTGAAAAATGCGCATTTCTTGCCATTCTTCTGTGCTTCAGCAATAAATTTATATCCTAAGTATGTTTTACCGGATTGTGATTCACCACAGAATTCTACAAGTGTACCTTCTGGCAATCCAGTACCACCTAGAATTGTATCGATTTCAAATACCCCTGTAGATATAAAATTGATTGCTTCGATATCACCAGTTTTAACACACTTAGTATCAACTCCCATAGACTTCATTTTTGCTAGAAGCAATCTTTCAAAGTCTTTTTGCTTGACATCTGTATTTTCTAGTTTAACTTTCTTTTCCATTTTATCCTCAAAAATGGGGATGAATAAATCATCCCCATTAGTTTATCTAGTCCCAATCAATAGAATCATCGTCGTCATCATTAGTATCTGATGAATCGAAACCAGGAGTTTCTAGAGGCGCAGGTTTAGTAGATACATTTACCTTAGCATCAGATGTTGGCTTCTTAGGCGCAGGAATATCAAAATCATCATCAGACTCTTTGATATTATCATAATTGCGCTTTGCAGTTACAGTTTGAGTAGTTTCTGCATTAGCAGTCTTAATCTGCTGTGGCTTGAAAGTATCCTCTAGGTCAAAACCATAAGCAAAATAATCTTGCCATTCTGCGACTGATGGATTTTGCTTTCGGAATTCGTTATATCCCATGCGAATCTCTGCAAGCTTATCTGGCGTTGGTTCACCCAAAGCACGGAGCTTTTCAATCATCTCGTCAGAAATTTCCATCTGCTTACTGGTAAATGCTACTGTATACTTACGAGTAAGAAAATCACTACCATCTTGCTCTGCCTTAAGGATTACAGCAAAGCTTTTACGAGATGAAAGGCTAGTAGGGATGCCATCGTCTTCTGTAAAGTTCTCTGTTTCCTGACGACGAGTGTCCCACCAGTTATCAAATGCGCTGAATACAGACGCACCCATCTTGAGAACACGAGGCTCCCATACATTGTTCTCACGGTCAACAAGGACTAGAACATTCTGAGCAAATCGACGAGTACCCTTATAACGAAGTTTGTTCCATGGGCAATTTGCATATTCAGGGTTCTCTGGACTTGGACCATAACGCTGAATCATCTTATTAGTTGCAGCATCTGGGAATGCTTTCTTAGCGGTTACTGCACGACCCTTTTCATCACGCTCGCCAGTGTATGCGAAGTCAGAGTATTCCATAAAACATACTGACTGACCAACCAAACGCATAGTAACGGAACCCTTGCCGTTAGTCAAATCTACCTTTACTGCATAATCCCACCAAGCCTTACGATCATTGGAGTAGTTGCCTTTGGGACTGTTGTTTTCACCCTGATAAGAACCAGGGACATAGTACATATTACCTGCCATTATTTTCTCCTAAATCAAGCCCTTGTTCAGCGCTTGTGTTTTATTCTACCATCATTTTTCGAGCATGCAACAAATATTTACAAATGTTTTATGTTCGGCGATTGCACACTTCGATTATAGTTGACGTTCATGCCTTCGTTAATCATCGTGTTGTTTATTTTAGACAATGCTTGACGTTCTTGCAACATTCTTCCCATTAACATTGCATTAAATTCTATAGTTTTGATTGTTTGTTCCAAATAATATAGAATTCTTTTAGTTTGGGATGAAGCAACAGAAAAATCATTTACTACAGAAGTAGCATTAGATTCTTTGTCATGTCTAGGTCCTGGAGATAATCTGATGGCAATTTTCTCCAGCGACTTACCTGCTTGTGTAATAAGTTCATTATGAGCATACACAAGATCAATATAATCTTTAATTTCAGATCTATAATTCATTAATCGAACATATGTAGACAAGATTTCAGATTCATCAAAAATATATTTCTCTGGAATTTTAAGATTCCAGCTCCTAATAGTTTTTCTTATTTCGCCCTCATCAAAAGAAGGCAATAAGTTAATTTGAGCTTGCCACATCGCTGCATCTTGTGAAAAAGAATCACGAGTAATACCTTCAAGCTTATCTAATAATGATTGCTGTAAGTTCTTACCTTTAAAAGTATACATAGGAATGGAATCAGACCATTGCAAGCTTACATGTAAAGAATCATTATCTTCGTCATCAGAAACAGATAGCTTTTCATTCATAGAGGAAATCTTTTCTGCTTCTTCCTCTTCTAAATCATCCCAATTAAAATCATCGTACATAATATGCCTCAATTAAAGAAATCATCATCTAATAAATTTTTACTTAATCCAGTTATTCTTTTGGTAACTGATCGTGTTGTTCTAGTTCTCGTGGGTGGTGCATCGGATTTAACAATCTCAATTGGTGAATCAGCCATAGACATTCTTTTTTGATCTTTGAGTCTTTGTTTTTCTTCTGCATTTTTCTTAGCAACTATTTCATCCCAATATTCAAGAAATTCTTCAGTGTGTTCAAATTTCAAACCCTTAAGTAAGCAGTCTAATGCATTACCCATAGCTAGCCCTTTAACAATAGTTCTATTAGGTTTAGCTCGATAAGCAAAATCCGTCAGGTCAGAAAAGGGTTGATATCCGCATACTTCAGAAACTTTTTCACCTACGCCCTTAAGGATAGTAAGCGGTAAATGGATATTACCATATTCATCTACAACAGTTTCAACACTAGAATGATTAATAGACGGGGAAAATACTTTAATATTTTCCATGCTACAATCTTTCATATACAAAGCTAATTTATCTTCATCATCTTTTGCTAATTGAACACATGTTGCTAACCATTCAGAAGGATAATAATATCTTAGCCAAGCAGTTTGAAAAGATAATACAGCATACGAACATGCATGAGCTCTGTTAAATGCGTATCCAACAAATTTTGACAATAAGTTTAAGAATTCTTCTACTACATTTTCACTAACATTTTTGACAGCACACTTCTTCCTAAACAAAGAACATACTTCATTGAAAAGTTTATCATTCTTTTTAGAAATAGCTTTTCTGAGTTTGTCTACTTCAGAATGGTCAAAACCTGCTAGATCCCTAACAATACGCATACCCTGTTCTTGATAAACAATAATGCCATAAGTAACTTCTAGATGTTCCTTAATTACAGGATGTGCATAATGAACCTTTTCAGGATTCTTTTTATTTTCAGCATAAACATCAATATATTCTAGTGGACCTGGTCTATATAATGCGACAACTGTAATAAGGTCTTCCATATTAGAAGCATTAATCTTCTTAAGAGCATCCTGCATTCCTTTAGAAGCAAATTGGAAAACAGAACCAGTTTTACCTTTAGCATAGATATTTTTATATATTCTTTCATCTTCTAAGCTAAATGGTTTTATATTGTCGCCATATCTATCCTTAATACGCTTCAAGGTCATATTAATCATAGTAAGAGTATTGAGGCCAAGGTAATCGTATTTGACTAAACCAACACGTTCTACATTAGACATATCATATCCAGAACATAGATTGCCTTTGGAATTTTCTAATGGCGCAGATACACTAATAGGAGAACTGGAAATTAATACTCCCGCAGCATGAACACCAAAGTTAGAAATCGTACCCTGCAATTTATTAGCAATATCAATTTCTTCTTTCCACTGCTTATAATGATAAACAAAGTCAGGAGATTCTTGTAATGCTGTATCAATGGTCATACCTGGAGTACTAGGTATAGTAGCAGAGACTCTTAAAGCCATCTGATGAACATTGTCACCGAATTGATTAATAAATCTTTCACTAGTCTTCAAACATCCTACGACAGATGCTTTTGCTCCATATGTACCCCATGTTCCAATCTGAGCGACATTATCTTTACCGAACCTATTAACTGCCCAATCTATAACTTCAGATCTTCGTAGGGAATCAATATCAGTATCTACGTCAGGAAGAGTAGCAACACGGGATAAAACCATCTCTCCTTGTGGTTGTTTGCTAGTAATACCAAGAATATAAGCAGTCCATAGATTGCAGTCATTCTTAGATGTTTTGATACCCATACGAGCTAAATCAACAACATATGCAGCCAGACCTTGATTTTCTAGAACCCAGATTTCTTTCATAATATCTGGCTCGTATTGTAGATAAGTATAATTATCTTCATACGCTAACCATTCTTTACATTTCTTCAACAGCTCTTTAGAATATGGAATTTGTTCCATATGACCATTTTCTTCTAGCCATTGTTTTGCTGGATATTCTGAAATATCAATTTTGTATTGGTTACCACGTCCAGGATTGAGAAATCTTTCAAACATCAAATTCCATCTTAAGGGATCTACAGATGAAACAGACAAGCAATAATTTACTAAACTACCAACTCCGGAGCCACGAATACCATACATAATATCTTTTGACTTCATGAATTCAACCATTTCATTTTGAATCAAGAAGTAGTCCGTCACGCCCATATACCAGATTTGTTTTAATTCAGAATAAAGTCTGTTCTTATATTCTTTATTATTACCAAAGCCAATATTTTTTAGACCATTAAAAGCACGATACGCAAGATAAGCTTCATTTACCTTATTATATGGTAAGTTCTTTTTTCTGAATTCGTTAAAATCATTATCAAATTCAGGGATGATAGATTTAGGCAAGAGGTGAGGAATATCCAATTTAAGGAAATCATCAACCATTTCTGATATTAGAACCGAATTCTTAATAGCATCAGGAGCGTTCTTACCAAAAATCTTCATCATTTCTTCATGAGATTTTAAGAAGAATTGATGAGTACTATATGCATCAAGCTTGCCATTCTTCTTTTCTCCGCCATTTTTAGAGTCACGTTGATCTCTCATTTGGATTAGGACATCATGTACTTTATAATCCATTTTATCAAGATAGTGGACATCATTAGAGGCAACAATAGGAACATCAAATTTATTAGAAAGATGAATAAGATGTTTCATATTATTCTTTTGTTCATCTATTCCATGATATTGAAGTTCTACAAAATATCTACTACCAAATAGACCCTTATATTTTTCACAGGTATTTTCAGCACTTTCGATATCCCCTTTCATAATAGATTGATTTACTTCTGACGCTAAACATCCAGATAAAGCTATAACGCCTTCAGAATGTTTTTCTAAGCATCCCCAATCAATTCTAGGGCTATAATGGAAAGCGTTTGGATCATTACCTAAAGCTGAGAGAGCTAAAAGATTTTTGTAGCCTTCTTCATTTTGGGCTAATAATGTAAGATGGTTAAGTTTTCTTCTTCGTCCATCTTCGGTCTTAGATTTATCAAACCTATCTTGACATGTATATACTTCAATACCAATGATAGGCTTGATAGGGTCTAAACCTTCAATTTGGCTTCTACATCCAGAAACAAATTCCACAGCTCCGCCCATTTTGCCATGGTCTGTAATAGCAGCAGCCCTAAATCCCATCTCTCTTGCTTTAGTTGCATATTTAGTTGGAGAAGGTAAAGCATCTTGGACGGAAAAATGAGTATGAGCGTGTAGATGAACAAAATCTTTATTACACATATAAACATAATATCCCCAGAGCACTAAATATGCAAGGGGATATTATTCTAAAAGTTGATTGTTTTATTTTTGAGTTCTTTTGGTCTTGACTTAACTGATTTTCTATCAAAACAAATTATTTCATAAAAATTAGCATCTTGTCTTAATAAGTTGTATTTACCGTTAATGTTTTCTATTTTATATCTTAGATTATTATTCCGGTTAATTTGTGCATCAGATAAATTAGTAAAAGATTCTATGATTTTAAAGTTAGAAATAATTTTTACATAAGGGCATTGATGTAAAGCATTTCTTACTGTAGTTTCTGATAGTCCTGTATTTTCAGCTATAATTTTGATAGATAGTGGTTTATATTCAGCGTATCTTGAGGCTACTAAAGATATAAGTAGATTTTTATTTTCTTTAGCTGATGTATGAAAGAATATTTTAGTAGGTATTTCAAAAGGTTTAGTTTTTGAAATGTTTATATCAACATGTTTTATCACATTATTAAGAGAAACTAATCCGCAATTTTGTGATTTTTTATTATTATTTGATTTTCGCCAAAAGATATTGATTCCATTTTTAGCGATTTGATAAGATTGAGTTTTAGAAATATTATATATATTTGAAATAATATTAACTATATCAGAATAATTAACAATACCAGTAGAATCACCTACCGTTCTTATTACACACCAAGTTAAGAATTCTTTTTCAAGATTTATTCTTAAGTATGATGCTATTAACTCAGGATATAATGTCACTTTCTTCATTTATTTTATTCCATACTAGAGCTAGTTTTTTTATTTCATTCTCAACACCAGCTCTTAGCAAATATTTGATCAAATCTTCTTCTGATAATGCTGGATAAACAACTTCTAATAATGATTTTGCTAGATTTAATCTTTGTGCTGATTTACCTGAAACCCTAAATGATAAATCTACATAATCAGGAGGATTTTGTATCGCATCTGTAATCTTATCTAAATTCTTTAAATCAGGTGCTATTTCAAATATATCATCTAATTTAGATTCTTTTTCAAGTTTTTCCATAAGTTCGCAATCTTTATATGTTCATGAGACAAACATAAATCATCAAATACTTTATACTGTTGTTCTTGCCAATCAATATTTTCGGATAGTTTCTTTACTCTAGCAGCGAATATAAATTTGAATTCATTTTCACTTACACCACCAGGCAAAGATGAAGTTGTTTCTCTATTAAGATATTCATTTACTGAAGAATTGAAATCTTTGATAGTCTTTTCTAAAGTATATTCATCAGCTGTATCAGTGAGGTTACATAAAGAAGCTAATTTAGCCACTGCTCCTGAAAATGAAATATCTTCTATATTCATTACAAGAGATATCACGTCCCCGCTTGCTCCACAGCCAAAACAATTATAATAGTTACTTTCTTCATTTATTCCAAAAGATGGGCTATTATCGCTATGGTTAGGCATTGGACAGTGTGTTGTATACCATCCATTATTACCAGAGACTAAATAATAATCATACTCATTCTCTAAAAGATCAACAATATTTACTGTGTCTAAAATAGTATTAATAAACAATCTTGAGTATTTCATAAGTCCCAGTCACTTAAATCAAGAACATCCTCTACTGAAACAACTTCTTCATTAGTGAAAGAAATATCACTATTATCATCAAGTGTATCAGGGACAAAATTAGTCTTCTCGTCAGTTTTAGTAGATTTAGTATTTCCTGATGCCATAGCATGAGAGGCCATGATTGTTTCTTTTTCAGATTCAGACAGCTCTCTGACCCTATTGTAATCAGCTTCTAATCTAACTGGGAAAGGATTAAACCAAGCATCACGCATTTTAACTGGATGGAATATACAGTACCCTTGTTCTCTATTAGGCTCCATAGCAATAGCATAAGTACAAAGGTGCATAAGAGCTTGTCCACCCGATGCTACAGCCTGATCGTAGGACATAAACTTATTAGCTTCTTTTGATTTTCTGCTATCTCTAATTGCATCTCTGTTAATCTGTTGTGCAGTGACTACAGGTATTTGATATCTTTTTGCCATGATGAACAATTGCTTAACGGCTAATGATTGTAATTCCCAATCTTTAGAATTATTGGGTGCATTTCTAACAGTCATATTACCGATATAGTCAACAACTAAAAGATCAGGTTTACCTTTAGTAGCTATGAGGTCTCTAATACGTGAGTCAATATATTCAGGCGTTGGGTCTTCCATATTAACATCGTATTCAAAATATGGTCCATCTTTTAGTCTAGACAATCCATCTTTAATCTTTTCAATCTCTTCTGGTAATAGACTGTTTCCTTTGATTTGAGAATAAGGAATATTATATAGTAAAGATAAATGTCTCAATAAACACAACCAAGAGTTCATTTCAAAAGACATATACAAAACTTTTTTACCAGAGACTTGATTTGCATTCATAGCTGTATTAAGCATCATTACAGATTTACCACCCGAAGATGGAGCTAGGAAAACTACAATCTGACCTGGCATAAATCCAAAAGTTTTCTTATCTATATCTGATAAGCCACAAGGAATGCCTCTAAATAATTCAGGGCTTTCGATTCTCTTGCGATATTCAGTAACAAAGTAATCAGATGATTCAGAGATATCAATAGACTGCTTATCTCCGCCAATTTCATTCATTTCTTCTTGAATTTCATCTACGAAATTCTGAATAGTCTTAATAGATTCTACGAGGCCTTGATTAGATAATGTTTCATGACCTTGATTAAACATTTCTGTCATTAATCTTAGACAATGACGATTTTTTAATTGTGTTAATACTTCATGTAAATCATTAAAATCCACTTCTAAATCAAGAGCAGATTGTAATGTTAATACTAATTGTGCAGAATCTTTAGGCTTTGCATTCTTTTCTTTTAAGTGGGATTCTAGAACATATTGAGTAAATAATGATCCACCACTATCTTTCCAATACTTTAAAGCCATATTAAATAAAGCTCTAGTATAAGATTTTTCAAAGCCTTCTGGAATATGAATAAAATGTTCCTTGGTGATGCTTCTACTTAATAATTTATCATATGCTTTAGTATTGTTTAATAAATGCGCAATACATAAAATTTCTAGATCTTCTTGATTGTTTTTCATAGCTTTTGTGATTTCGGTAGTGTTATTACTATACACTTACTTATCAAAGATTGCCAACCACTTCCGGATACCATATTGTTATAGCTTCCATTAGTAGTAAAAATAATAGGTTTACCGCTATTAATTCTAGCCTTGGATATTCTATCTAAAGAAGTAATAAATAAAGGTGGCATTGATGGATAGCTTTCTAAACCATCTATAGCTATGAAATCTAAATTTTTAAACTCCTCAGTCAACTTTTCCATTTCATCTTTTTTTTCATAATCAGTAAGAATTGGAATAAGTTCTGTCCAGTCGTAAAATTTAGCAGTACGACCTTTTTGAATTGCGTATTGTGTTAGGACTGATGAAATAAAAGTTTTGCCAGATCCATTAGCTCCTTCGAATATAATTGAGTTTAATTTATCTCTCATATTTCCAGAATGTTTGAATAATGGTGGATATCCTTTTATGATGTTTTCCAGATTATTTTTATAGAAATTAAGAAATATAAGTACACGTTCACTTGTCTTTCTTTGAATACCTAAATCAAATCCATCAGCATCAGATCGTGTATTCCAGTCATCAAGAGTTTTATGCCACAATCTACGAGGGATATTAGCCATGTCATATAATTGAGCATACATTCTTTTTTTGGTACAACTGCATAAAACAGCCTGTCCAAGAGAATTAACTGTATGTCCAAAATAATTACAATCTTCACAACCTTGATTATTTGCTTTTCTATAAGCTTTGGCACTATCACGTAATTTTTCTACTGATATACCGCCCATTGAAACTAAAAAGTTTTCTTCATCCATTAGAGATCTTCTTCTTCCTGAATTATTGTATCAGATGTTTTTAAAGATTTGCTAATTTTCTTAGATGCATTTCTCGCTCTATCGTTCGCCCAATCTCTCAATCCTTCTATTGTCTCTTTCATAGTAATTGAAATAGGTACAGTTTCTTTTAAAGCAAAGATAATATCATCATTATTTAGCTCTCTCATAGAATCACTAAAACTTTCATATAAACCTGCCACAATAGATGCCTCTATTTCAGCTCCAGTAAAGCCTTCTGAAATCTCAGCTAGTTCAGCAATATCAAAATTTTCAATATTTCTATTTCGTTTTTCTAAATGAATTTTAAATATAACTTTTCTCTCGTTAAATTCAGGCAAATCAACAAAAAATATCTCATCGAAACGACCTTTTCTTAGCATCTCTGCTGGTAGTTGAGATATATCATTTGCAGTAGCTACAACAAATACAGGAGATGTTTTTTCTTGCATCCAGGTTAACCAAGAGCCTAAAACTCTGGATGTTGTCCCACCGTCACTACTTGATGAGCCTTTAGATCCTGACATGCCTTTTTCTATTTCATCACACCATAATATTGCTGGAGCTATAGATTCAGCCAATTTAAATACTTGTCTCATGTTTTGTTCAGAAGACCCAACAATACCTGAAAATACTTTGCCCATATCTAATCTTAATAATGGCATTTTCCAATGAGTTGCAATAGATCTAGCAAATAAGCTTTTTCCAGCTCCCATTACTCCTACAAGAAGTAAACCTTTAGGATTACTAGGAAGACCATACGAAGCTGCTTCTTCAGAAAAAGCATTCTTACGTTTTTCTAGCCAATATTTAAGTGAATCTAATCCACCTATATCAGATAAAGATCCTTCTACATCAATCCATTCTAATAAGCTAGATTTTTTGATGATTTCTTTTTTCTGTTGGATAATCGTTTTAGGATCAAGTTTACTTACTTTGATCATACAGTAAGCGCAAGTCTGTTCTACTTCATCTAAAGTAAGACCTAAAAAGCTATTTACAATTTCTTCCATTTCTTCTGAAGAATATTGTATTTTTAATTTCTCAACAAGTTCTTTTTTCTGAGAAGCTTTTTTCAGCATTTCAGAAACCTTATTATGTATGTGATCTTTTTCAGGTAATGGAAAATCTAAAATAGCTACAGATTTTTCTAGATCTTTAGGTATATCAAATTCAGCTGACAATAAAATTATAGCTTTATTTTTAGTAATACATTCATGGGATATATTTCTAAGATGTCTAATAATTCTATGTTCTATCTGCCCTTGTATTGATTTAGTCCCAAAGAATTTATTATAATCTTTTAAGACAAGTACGACAAATTGGTTTCTAGGTACATCTAAACCATCAAACCATTGCAATACTTCAATTTGATCTAGCATTCTGTTTTCTTTAGAAGCTGGCATAAAGTCATTGTTTGAGCCTAATAAACCATTGACTATATCCCATTCTATTACTACCCATTCTACTTTCGTATTAGAGCAGACAGACTTTATCACCCCCATGACTCTTTGTTCTTCATGGGATATTATTTGTATTATGGGTCTTTTAGAACGAAGAAACCAATCAAGTTCTTTAGATATTAGATCAAGATTGGTCTCCTTATTGTTGTTATTCATTTTTTCTCAAAATTTTGTCATATTCAGAGAGATATTTACCATTATAATCTTTATTACGCCACCAAGTATCTTCATGATACTTTTCACAATATTCTTTAAAACGTTCTCTCCAATCCAACATTTCGAAGCCTACTGGATACGGAGACTTAATCACAGACCTATAGAACATTTGAACAATTTTACTCTTTGATTCTACATCAGATGACATATATTTTTCAATTAAGTTCCTAAGACCAGATTCTACTACATCAGGTTTAAAATTCTTATAGCAAATAAAATATGTTGCAGCTACAGGTATGCCAAAGCGGACAAATATCTCACTAGCTTTTCCTTCTGCATCTGCTTGTTTTATATCCTCTAATATAGTCGTCTCGAAGTGAATTCTCTCTATTGTTTCTTCTTCTACTTCTGGAATGACGATATCTTGATAAAATTTATTTACAAATGGTCTAACATTTTGCGGATATACATAATCAGTATTTTTTCTAATATAGTCTACATTATCAAAACACCAATCAATAAATTTTTTAGTCCATATTGATTTTTGCAAACCATTAGATGACATAAAATTCATAATCTCGCTAAATACAGCACCGTCACTACTATATGTTTTTAAATATTTACCACCTATAGAATGAGAATAAATATCTGAAAAATAATCTACAAAATCTTTAGCGCTCCATATTTCTACGCTATCACCACGTTCTTTTCTTTTGGAAGAGCTACGGGTAACTTTAAATGGATTAGTTAGTGAAGATTGTGTAGGCACTTTATTTGACATTATTTCTTTCACTATTTTTATCGCCTCATCATTAGCTATCATATGAAAAACTCACATTATTAAGTTCTGCTAATTCTTCCAAAATCGTTTCATAAGAAATATCTCTAACAGTAGAAGGTTTACCTGTTTCACGTTCTACTCTATAGATATTGTCAGCGAATTTACCAAATACATCCGCTCTATGGGTTGAAAAAATAATCTGTCTTTTATGATTGACAGAATAACTCTTCAAACATCTAGCAACACTATCAATTTTAGTGTCTGCGGATACTGACTTCCACGATTCATCAAGAATAAGTGGCCCGTTGTAATTTGAGAAATTTAGAACAGACATCTTTAAAGCAAAAGCAATAGTTTCACAAACTCCACCGCCTTTTTGTGTAAGGGGATTTGTAATTAACTCTTGTCCGTCTATAAGATTACTTGTTTTGATTTCAATTCTAAAATCAACTTCGCCATTATCTCTAGCAGTTTTATGAGTATCAAATTTCAGTTTATAAGAACCATCATAGACAAATTTCAGCATTTCAGTGCCAATCTTTTCAAATTCTACTAAACTTTTATTTCTTTGCTCATCTAACACTTGATTAAGAAAAATAGATGCTTTTGTTCTAACAGAAGATGCTTCTTGCAACTCTTCTATTTCATCCTCTAGAGATTTTATATTCTTTTGAAGTGTTTCTTTAGCGCCCTTTTTCTTAATTAAATCAATTTTAATGTTATTGATTCTAAGATTGAAATCTTCCATATTTATTCCACTTCTAAAGCTGACAACTTGTTTTGAATATCTTGAACAGTATCAATAATCTTTGTCTCAAGATCAGTTATATATTTAGGAAGATCTTTAACTTCACAATCAAAATCTGTAGTGCATTGAAGTTTAAGATTGTCTAGTTCTGTTTTTAAGTCTTCAAGCTTATTTTCAAGGGTTCGCTTACTTACCTTGGCATCGTTAAGTTTGCTATTAATTGTCTTCAGTGCTTCTTTTGCTTCTAAGATGTTCATTTGTTTGCTTTCTTTAATCTTTCTTCTGTAGCTTCGTTTACAGTGTCTATAGCAGCGTTCAAGATTATATCATCAATTTTCTTTACTTCGGCTACCTTCTTAAGATGGTCTATATTATCACCAATCCATAAAATACTTTTAGCATCAATAGAAGAAATGGTTTGAACATATCCACGTTGTTCAAGCTTCTTATCTTTATTCTCTAAAATTTCATCTAGCTTAAAAGTTTCATCATAAGGCTTTACAGATTCAAGTTTGATATATTCATAGCTATTGATTTTACCAATCTCATAATCTACAAATAATATATTTATTTCTCTATCATGATCATCTTTGCTGTAAGCATATCTGCCCACATTACCTGGGTTTACAAATATACTTCCATCGGCTCTTATTTGTTCCATTGGCTTATGAATGTGACCGCAAATAACCATTTGTGTTTTAGTGGATAATTGAACATCATCAAACATAATTACATGACCCATCATTTTCTGATTTACGATAGATGCATGTAAAGCACAAATAGTATAGGGCTTATTAACTAGATGTCCTGCAGCAATTTCTTCATCTAACTCTGGGGTGAAATGTCCACAAAAGATATCAAGATCTTCTATAACATCTTGAACTTCTAAAAACCCACATGATACCAAAGCACCAAGGGATGATTTAGGAAGATATTCAAGTCTTCTAGAAACATCATGATTACCAATAACTACATATTTTCTAAAAGGCCAAGGTTCACCATTTTCATCATCTTTCAAAGCTTTAAGTAAATAGTTAACCATTAAACTTCCAGAATCCATCTTATGAAAAATATCACCTAGAAATACAATAGCATCCGCCTCTTTATTTTTAGCAATATTCAAGCATTCTAAAAATTTTTCATAAGAAGCGAAAGCATAATCATCTTTCCTCTTATCAGGTGTAATGGAGTGGCAATGATTATCTCCAACAAATACTACTTTCAATTTTCTAAGAACTCCACATTATTTTCATTAACTTCACCACCACAAGTTGGACAAGAAAGGTTATTATCACAAATATATTGAATTATTCGTTCTCGTTCCGCATTATAGGTATCAATGGTTGTAATAAGATTGTCTATTTTAGTTTTAGTGCTTTTACGTTCATTCTGGTTTTCTACAAATTGATTTTTATAATTAATTGCAGAATTATACGATTGTAATTTATTTAAAACATCATCATGCTTAGTAGATAATAAATCAAAATCAATGTTCTTATATCTACTAATTTGATTATTATTATCTTCTATATTAGTATTTGTTGTCCTAATATCACTGAGAACTTTTTTACTGTCCGACAATAATATCATTTCATCACTAATAGATTCATAAGAATTAGTAATTACATCTAAATCTATACTAGACAAAATATCAAGTTTATTTTTAGCATCAATAGTATTAGAACTATTTTGATCCAGAGATATTTTTAGCTTTCTGCTGTTTGAAACTAATATATTGTCATTATTAGTTTCTGCTATTGTTTCTTCTAAATCAACAATAGGCTGGATCTTGTCTTTAATCTTAGTTTTAGTATCTTTATATTTATCAAGAGAGCTTTTAATATCTAATTTTAACTTATTAGCACTAGACAAAGTGTTATTCTGGGATGAATATATTTCGTATACTTGCTCTAAGGATTCTAAATCTGATAATTTATCTTCTAAATCGGAGAATTCTTCAAGATCTTTTTCATATTTATCTACATTAGTTTTTTTCTCTTTGATAATCTTATCTGTAGTATTATTTGCCTTATTGAGAATAACTGTGGCTGCAGCATAATCTTCTACACCAATTAATGTAGAGATGTACGTGGACAATTCTTTAGCTGACATACCCAGCATATATAAAGGACTATTTTGATCAGAATATGCTAAAGGTTCATTATTAAAGACAGGCGGGTTACATAATGCATCTTTAATTTCTTTATCATATGTTCTACCAAAATTTGTATGTTTTATTTCTTTGTCCCATGAAGAATTGTTAGCAGATACAATATTCATGCTTTTCTGATTCTTCTTACGAGTAACTACAGTACCGTTAGAAAGATAGACAGACACTTCAACAAATTCACTATTTAATGTTTGATAACCAGCATCTACGTTGTTATATAGAACAAACATAATAGCTCTCAAGATACTCGTTTTACCCGCATCACTTGTTCCTGTAATAACGTTGATCCCAGGACCAAATTCTATTTCAGTATCGTGATGACTTTGGAAGTTCTTTATTTTTAACTTTTGGATGTAGATTTGATCTGACATATTTTTCCCTATAAAATGATTGTATCCATAATACTTGAAAAATGCAAGTTAATAAAATTTATCTTGCATTGCTGTATTTCTTCTAAATAATCATTAGGAGCGATTGTAATAGACTCGATTTTAGCGTCAAATAACATCACTGGGGCATTAATTAATGAACAACACTGATCTAAGTTATTGTTGATGTTAAAATGAGATTTACAAGATAAACATTTGAAATCACTCTTATTCCAATTGATTACAAATGATTTATTATTTAAATCATAATCACAGTTATATTGGAAGATAATTAAACTAGAATTAGCAATAAATTTTACTGTGCTGGTAATTTTATTTTCATTGTAATACACAGGAATAACTCTAGATTGTTTTATGTTAAAAGTACTGTGATCTATTATGAATTTAGATGGAGATAAATAATCTAAATTTGAAACAATACCAAAGCATTTGCCTTGTTCATAATATATATTTGAATTAGATAAATCTTGTATTTTCAAGGTTTGGCAATATCCTTAGTATAATAATAATTATATGCAAGTAAAATTAGACAGAGATATGATTATATCAGAATTATATGAGCTAAGAGCTATCGTGGCTAATATGGATGTAACTTCTGATGAAAGCAGAGAAGCTAAAACTAAAATAGATGCTGTCATCCAGTTAATAGCATTAGCTCCAGCATCAGATAGTAATGCAAGCTTTCCTAAGATATCAGTTAGAGGAAGATAATGGAAGAATTTCTTAATAAATGTCAACTTTTAGACTCTCATGGTTTTTCTAAAGAAATTGATCAAATAGATAATAATTTAATCAAGATAGCCCAAGGTGTTGTAAAAAAACCTGTAAGTTTGGAGAGTAGATTAAATTTATTAGAGCAGAAAATTAAGAAAATGGAACAGGCTTTAGGTGGCATTGGAGGAGAAGTGGATCAAGTTCCAAATATGATTCAAAATTCCTTACCTAATCCTAATATAGCTCCTGCACCAGTAGCCGAAGCACCTCAAGAACCAGAACTATGAAAGCTACAAGACTAAACGAAATTAAAGAATTAGCTGAAAAAGGGGAAGTTTCTCATAAGGAAGTTATTGAAATATGCTCTGAAACCATATTGTCTTTATCTAAACATATGAATGATCTAAAAAGTATCATTAAAAATTTAGAAGATAAAGTAAATAAAATGGAATCTAAGATTAACTTCTTATATGATAATAACTCCCCAATTTATTCAGCCGTCTTAGAAGATTACGAACAAGAGTAACTATTCTTGAATAGAATCTGACAATCTAACTTCTACTCTAAATGGCTGATCTGTCTCATAGCTAGCAAAAATCCCTGTAGAGATTTGATAAACATCAGTACTGCCTGTGAATGGACAAGTAATAATATAAATATCACCCTGCTCAGATGGATTTACTTCAATTTCTCCATATGGCAATTTCTCTCTAGATGATGAATTAGATGACATGCCAGAAACTGTATCATGATCAGAATTAATCATACCTAAGCTTCTTTTGCCTTCTTCGGTCAGGTCTTCATCATCAAAATCCTCAAGAAGATCAATATCATCAATAGGAACTTCAATTTCAATCATAACTCCATCTTTTTCAACTAGAACAACTTCATATTGAAAATTATGATTGCTCCCACTAAGATCTCGAATTTCCTGTAGGGCCATTTCTGTTGCTACAGCAGCAATTTCTGGAGAGTCGATTGTACCGCTAACTTTTCGTTCTGACATGTTTATACCTTTAGGGCTGCACTAATCTGGGCTAGAGCGATTGCTTGACCGATGAAACTGATAATAATACCAGCAACATTCGAACTTGCTTTTTTACGATCTGCATCTTCTGCAGTAATGTTCATATCTTTGGTGAGATTAGGAATTACAACTAGCCAAATAATACCAATAAGAGAAGAGGCGAAAAACCAATTCCAGAACCCATAACCCTTGGACTCAGCAAATCGGCCCATCAAAAATCCCAATCCTACAGTAAATGCAACAAAAATTAATAGTACCATTATTCTTACTCCTGTCTACATACACATTTGTATAATCATATATTACCTTAGATATGTACAAAATACATAATGTAGGAGCTAAATGTTTTGTGGCAGAAAATTAATGTAATATAAGTTTCAGGAAATTAGAATGAAGTTTAACAATCGTATATACAAAATAGCACAAATTGATAATTTAGCAAGCATAGACCCTGATAATATCCCTGGATCATCTATAGAAGAAAAAGTTCAATATGTAAAAGAGCATATGTCTCAGAATCTTATTGAAAAATATAGAAATCAAGAAATTACAGACAAAGACTTATATTTATTATTTCCTGATGATAAGAAAAAAATAGCAGAAGTAGCTGAAGAATTAAGACCATATCAATCTGCTATTAACAAATTGCTAGCTCAACTTAAAGCTGAGAAAAGTAAAGGCTTTGACCCTTATGAATTACACAGCTTATTAGAACCGATCATGTCAGTTTTAGATAGAACTGTTATCCCGCAATTGTCAACAATCTATCAAGCTGGACAAAGAAGAAAAACATCCTTTGAAGGCATTGATTTATCTTCTCAACAATCTCAAAACTCAATGCAAGAATTATTCAAACACGATAGATTGAAAAAAGCTAATGATATGAAAGATAAATTCATGGAAGTAGCAAGAAAAATTATGTCTGCTATTCCTGGTTTTACCCTTGATAACGTAAAGCAATTATATTTAGCCGTTACATTGAATAAACAACCAGTAGAACAAATCATTGCTAATTTCAAACAAAATCCATTTTCTGATGTTTCTGTAAATATTGAAGACTATAAAGATGCTTTAGATGTTCTTAGTAAAGAATTATTTATGGTTAAGCAATCCATCAGAGTTTTAAATAATCAACCATATCCTGGAGCTATTGTTGGAAAAACATTTGAAGATAGTGATTTTAATGAATTGGCTAATATCTCAGGTTATTCAGCAAGATGGGATGATGTAGAAACATTACAAATGGCAGGTTTAGATTTTGTTGGTATTGCTGCTACCCCATCTGCATTCTTTACACTCAACAAACCTAACGCTACAGAAGAAGAAAAAGAACAATATAAAATCAAACAATTAAGAACCTGTGTACGTAATGGCTATGATAATTCTAAAATTCTAATTCCAATTAAGTTCAGATTTAATGAAAACAAAGAACGTATAATGGAAAAAATGGTAGAGAAAATAGAATCTGAGGGATTAGATTTTGAATTAGATGCTACTGGTAAATTAATCAAATATTATTATGAGACTATTCTTAATAGCAGTATTGAAAGATTTTATGATGATCTTTTAAAAGCTGGATGCGGTGATGTTGTACCATTCTTAAAAGATGGACATATAAAACAATTTTGCCCAAGATACGGTGATTTTAGATTATTATTATGGTCAAAAGGCGAAAGTAATTTCTTTGATATTCTGAGAAGAGACTATAGCTTAGATCCAGTACCATTCGAAACCACCCTTCCTGTTCCAGAAGAATATAATCTAGGTAACGTAATCGAGACAGACTTCATTTTACCTTGTGATATTGTAGCTGGTTTTGATCAAAATTATGTCCCAAGAATCCAGAGAAGAGTATTTTTAACTGGCGAATATTATGATGGATATAGAGGGATGAACACTGTAATGTCAAGTGATAAACCATTCCTTAATCCTGATGGCTCTGCTGCTACTGTAGATATGGCCGGTATTCAAATGGAGATGTTTGATGGAATGGAAATTGATTCAGCTGATTTATATAAATATAAAACAGAATGGAAGAAAATGATCCATCCAGTAGCTGCTCATATTATTGGAGCTGGTTCATTAGGATTTGATAGTAAAGATAAAGATGATCCTAACTTAATCATGGCAAAATTAGACCAGAAATTTATTGTATATTCTTCTGATTTCTGCACAAATAATTCTTGTGTAGCTTATAAAATGATCGAAAATAATGGAGCAGAAGAAGATAAAAAATATTATAACATTGAAACTCTTAAAGCTAGATACGAAGATCCAAAGACTATTCAATTAAATTACATAGATGTTATTATCACCGACCTAAAAGTTAAAAAAGGCTTGAGAGAAATTGTTGAAATGACACAATCTGATTTAGGTTGGAATAGAGCAATGATGTACGA
>Ga0102817_1000068_pt1 | contig 28391 bp, 28 predicted proteins | sample ColrivemetaGS555_FD_78193 | JGI IMG/M metagenome (GOLD analysis project Ga0102817, IMG submission 78193) | Estuarine microbial communities from the Columbia River estuary - Ebb tide non-ETM metaG S.555 | ecosystem: Environmental > Aquatic > Marine > Intertidal zone > Estuary | place: USA...
CTAATTTTACTTCACTTGTACCTGATTTAGCTACAAATTTGATTAAATTTTGAATTTCTTTTAAATCCATAATTACAGTTTTATTGTTTAGTTAGTTAGTTTATATATCCTAAGAATCATATCCCCATTTTAAGTATATAGATCCCCAGTTAAATCCGCCACCAAAGGCTGCGAATATTAAATTATCTCCTTTTTTTAATTGTGACTCATAGTCACTTAGTAATAATGGAAGAGTCCCCGAAGTGGTGTTGCCATATTTTTCAATATTCATCATCACTTTCCGAGAATCTAACTTAATTCGATTTGCTGTAGCATCGATAATTCGTTTATTCGCTTGATGAGCTACCAACCAATCAATTTTATCGTTATCCAATTCATTGCGTTTCAATATTTTTTCTGTGGCATCTGCCATATTAAAAACTGCATTTTTAAAAACCGTTTTTCCATCTTGATACACAAAATGTGTCTGTTCTTTTAAAGAATCTTCAGTAATAGCATTAGCCGATCCGCCATGGGTTGCACGTAAAAACTCACGTCCAGAACCATCGCTTCTAAGATATTCATCTTGTAGTCCAAAACCTTCGGTGTTAGGTTCAAAAAGAACAGCTCCTGCCCCATCTCCAAAAATGATACAGGTCGCTCTATCTTCATAACTAATCATTGAAGAGTTTTTATCAGCGCCAATTAATAGTATTTTCTTATAAATCCCAGACTCTATATAACGTGCTACAATTGACATTCCGAATAAAAAGCTAGAGCATGCGGCATCTATATCAAATGCAAACGCATTGGTTGCCCCAATTTCTGAAGCCGTATATGCAGCTGTTGAGGCTGCTTTCATGTCAGGAGTAGCCGTAGCCACAATCACAAGATCTATTGTATTGGGATCTAAATTATTTTTTTGGATGAGGTTTTTAGCTGCTTGAATTGCTAAAAAGGAAGTCCCTTTATTGGCCCCTTTCAGAATTCGTCGCTCTTTAATACCCGTTCTTGACGTGATCCACTCATCATTAGTGTCAACCATCGTTTCAAGAATTTTGTTGGTTAAAACGAAGTCCGGTACATAGCCACCTACAGCGGTTATTGCTGCTGAGATTTTGCTCATAAATTCTATTTTTAATTGGGGCGTTTCGACTTAATTTCGTCGAAAACAACCAAAAACGTGTCAAAAATACTCAATTTTGATTAAAAAAGGCCTAAAAATCGATTTTTTTGCGTTTTTTTTAAAAATATTGTTAAACAAAAAAAACGCTCATCAAGAGCGTTTTTTTTTAATACTGTATGTAATACGAACTACTAGGCTGCGTTTTCTTCGGCTGCTGTAGTATCTACTAAGACTTGACCTCTATAGTATAATTTACCTTCATGCCAGTGCGCTCTGTGGTATAAGTGTGCCTCACCAGTTGTTGGGCAAGTTGCTATTTGAGGCGTTGTTGCCTTGTAATGGGTACGTCTTTTATCTCTTCTAGTTCTGGAGATTTTTCTTTTAGGATGTGCCATTTTCTATATTATTTATCCGTTAGTAATTTTTTTAATGTGTCCCAACGTGGATCAATATCCTCTTTTTGGGGTTTATTTTCTAAGCTTTTTGGGCTCAATTTTTCAAGTCTTTCGAGTATTTCTGAGTCTAAAGTTCCATCCTCTACACCCGGATGTATCCGTTTTTGTGGTAGAGATAGAATGATTAATTCATAGAGGTAATGTGCTACATTAATTTCGTATTCACCATGAGGGATAATTAAAATCGCTTCATGCTCATTATTATACTCATTTCCAAACTGAACAACAAGATCAAAACTAGTATTAACCAGCATGTCAAAAGGTTCGTTTGTTAGGTCACAATTTACATTAATAGTTCCTTCTGCTAGAAAATTCAACTCTAAAAAAGTTGATTTTTTTTCAAGGTTTAAAACAATTTTAACGTCTATATCGTTAAACTCATCATATTCAAAATGCTCAAAGAACTTATAATCTATATCATACTCATAAACATGCTTACCAAGCTTTAGCCCTACAAACTGTATGTCAAATGCTTTTAGTGGCTTCATTATCTCGCATATTTGAGCCTGCAAATATATAAAATTTTATTTAGGGCAACCCCAAAGCGTGGCTTTTTTTATTTATCGCTTTCTTGGCTGTCGCAATAATGGATTTGAGGTCAATATTTGATTCATTTTTCGGTTTCTAAAAATAGCCATTCCAGAAAAAACAGCTGCTTTAAAAGAGGTGACATCTGCAATTCCTTTACCTGCAATTTCATAAGCCGTTCCATGGTCAGGAGAGGTGCGCACTTTGTTGAGTCTAGCGGTATAATTAACACCGTTTCCAAATGCCAAGGTTTTGAAAGGGATCAATCCTTGATCGTGATAAGTAGCGACAATAGCATCAAAGTTCTTGTAGTTTTTAGACCCAAAAAAACTATCGGCTGCATAGGGACCATATACAAGTTTTCCAGCGTGCTTAAGCGCTTCTAGCGTGGGGCGTAAAACCGTATCGTCTTCTGTGCCTATCACACCATTATCGCCTGTATGAGGATTAATTCCTAAAACAGCGATACGAGGCTTTCGAATTCCAAAATCCTGAATTAAGGAGTTGTATATAATTGAAATTTTATTTTCTATAAGTTCTGCTGTAATTTGATTTGAAACTTCACTTACAGGAACGTGATCGGTTAACAAGCCTACTTTAAGGTCATCCGACACCATAAACATCAAACTATCCCCTTCCAATTCTTGGGCTAAATAATCGGTGTGGCCTGGAAATTTAAAGTCTTCAGATTGGATATTGTGTTTGTTAATTGGAGCAGTTACAAGCACGTCTATTTGATCGTTTTTTAAATCATCAACGGCCGCTTGGAGCGATTTTATGGCATATTCGCCAATTTTTAGATCTTCTTCTCCAAAATTGATGTTAACATCTTCATGCCAAACCGATAACACATTTACTTTGGAGTCCACCACTTGGCTAGCCTTTTGTATTTTATTAAATTCGAGAGTGCTCTGAAAATGTCTTTTAAAAAACGCCAGTGTTTTGACTGAAGCATATATAATAGGTGTACAAAATTCGAGCATGCGTTTATCTTCAAAAGTCTTGATGACCAACTCGCCTCCTATGCCATTTAAATCTCCTATAGAAATCCCTATTTTTATTTTTTCTTGTTTTTCCATTAAAAATGACGTGTATGTTTGTAATTTTGAATTTACAAATTTAACGAATTAAAAGCATGTTTACAGGAATTATTGAAGATTTAGGGATTGTAAAAGATTTAGTAATCGAGAATGACAACTTACACTTAACGATAGAAAGTGTGTTGGCTCCTGAACTGAAAATTGACCAAAGCGTATCACACAATGGAGTTTGCTTAACTGTTATCGCCTTGGCTGAACACAGCTACACGGTGACAGCGATCAAAGAAACCTTAGATAAAACAAACCTCAACAGCTTAGATGTTGGAGCAACTGTAAACTTGGAACGTGGCCTAAAACTTGGCGCCCGATTGGATGGTCACATGGTACAAGGACACGTGGATCAAGTGGGGGCTTGTACTGGAGTTGAAACCCAAAATGGAAGCTGGGTCTATTCTTTTAAATATGATGCCTCTCTAGGAAACCTCACGATTGAAAAAGGCTCTATTACCGTTAATGGGGTAAGCCTTACGGTTGTAAATTCTAAAGATGACGGTTTTAGTGTCGCAATCATTCCTTATACCTATGAACACACGAACTTCAAACATTTTAAATTGGGCACCGTGGTGAATTTGGAGTTTGATGTGATCGGAAAATATGTTGCCCGTTTACACGGAGGGCGTTAATTTATTTCATTAATTTTTGATTCTGAACTTCTAGCAATGCTTTGATGTCAGATAACAATTGGATATCTGCTGGTGTTGCAACGGTGATATCTTTTACATCATCGGCTTTTGTTTTTAGTTTATTGATGAATTTGACGACAATAAAAATCGTAAACCCAACGATCAAAAAATCGAGAATAGTTTCGGTTAATAACCCATAATCAATTGAAACCTGACTAGCTGATTCGGTTGCAGTTCTTAAAATCAGTTTTTTATCTTGAAAATTTATGCCGTCAGACAAAAGAGACAAGGGTGGTAAAATGATGTTTTTGACCAAAACATTAATAACCGCATTAAAGGACGCCCCGATTATAATTCCGATAGCCATGTCAATCATGTTTCCTTTCACTGCAAAATCTTTAAATTCTTTAAATAGTTTCATCTGTTTTTAGTAGTATTAATTATTTATTTTTTAGTTTCTAATCCAATAGATTTCAATTGTAATTATTTCCGCTAGAGTTGTAATTTTATTGCTCATCGTACAAAATTGGGAATGTAAATTTACTATTTAATTGTAAAGGTTGCAATTTGGATCCTAAATACCCAAAATCATTTAAGCACAAAAAACCTCCTAATTTACATTAGGAGGTTTTTTTATTTTAACTTTAGCGCTTCTTATTTGGAATAACTAAAAACTTTGGTTTCAGTGTTAATTCCGCCAATAAACGTTAAAATTTCATCGGTATGAGATTCAATTGATGACCAGAATTTTTTAGCATCCTCATCCATTGGGCCGCCTAAATTGGCCTCTTCATATGCTGCAAAATCTGACCACGAATTATAAAACTGATAAGTGTGCCAATCTGCTCCTGAACCATAAAGGTGACGACTAGCATAAGCTGCCACTGCATGTCCACTTTCTTTTAATGTTTTTAAACTTCCGTTTTTAACCCCCTCAAAAAAGTCTCTGTTTTTTCCCCATTTAGTGTTGTATGTACTAACAACAACAACTTTTTGAGTACTCCAATCCAAGTCTTCTGCTTCAAAACTTAGCTCCTCTAGTCCATTACTTTGTCTGATTTGATCGCTATGGTTATAGGCATACATTGCAGAATAACTTTGGAATTCAGCCATAAGCGCTTCTTTTGCCGCGTCGTCTAACTTCAAAGCCTCTACATTTGCCTCCATAGCAGCGTTTGACAATGCTGGATCATTTACTAAGTCTTGTTCATTTGCATAAAAGTCATAAATAGCAAAGGTGTAATCACCAGCAAACGCATGTGCAAACATCCCTCCACCAGTAATCGTTCGGTCCTCAGAAATTGAAAGATTGGTAAATTTTTCGTGAAGCTCTAGAAACGTTTCAGAGTTTTCTCTATCTACAGACACATAAGTGATGTTGACCACTTGTGCAGTCACTGCAAATCCGACAGTTAAAAATAATGTGGTAATAAAATTTTTCATAATAGTTATGTTTAGTTAAGGTTAATTTTTATTTTTTAATGGTTTTCTTAAACTGATTCCACTGCGTAACTTTACCATCTACAATGTGGTAATATTCATAATATATTTCGGAATCAATTTCGGAATTTGGATCAGTACTTGTCGTCGTAAATTGAGCATTTACCCAATCGCCTGAATCGATAGTTGTTTCCTCTGACCCGTCATCGGTAAGGGTGAGTGCAAAAGCATAATTTGTAACCCATGAATTGCCGCCTTCAGTTGTAGATTCTGCAGCATCAGCTTTTATTTTATCTACAAACTCTTGAGGAGTGGTTGCAACAAATCCATCATCAAAACTAAGAGATGCTTCATCTGCAATAAATGTTTTCAGAGTTTCATAATCGCGTTTTGCCCATGCAGCATCCAATAGATTAAAGACATCTACAGCAGCAGATGAGCCCATTTTCACTTGAAAATCTGTATCGGTTAGAAACCCGTTTGTAGGAGTCTCACAGGGTTTAGTTTGTGTGCAAGACATAAATGTAAATGCACAAATTAATGCTAAAATTGAAACTTTATTTTTCATGTATTTATAAATTGGTTAGTTTCAAACTTACGGATATTAATTGTTAAACGCAAGCTATTGTATTGTGTTTCGGAAATCCCACATCTATATTCATATAAATTTGTACGTTTAATACGGAAACATGCGGATTTATTAAAACATAAAAAAACCCTACACAAGAAAGCTTGCTAAGTATTTAAAATTTTAATTCCCCGTTGCACTGCTTTTAATCATGGAGAAGATGAGATTAACCTTCGGTTTTTCTATTGGCTCTCTTTTAGGAAATAACAACTTTAAAAAATTGATTAGCCTTGAATATAAGGATATCTCTCATGATATTTTTTACGCGCAATCCGCTTAAGACGTATTCTGAGATAGATGGTAAAAAATACTAAACCAAAGAATACCCCAAAAAATAGTCCAATAAAGCAAGTATGGTGCATTTGGAATGCTAAGTATGAAAACAAAGCTATTAGGAATAAATTAATTGTACTAATTCCTATTGAAGACATTAAATGTGAATTGGTTATCCGTAATGCTAAATGATGAATGTGAAGTCTGTCTGGAGCAAAAGGACTCACTCCCAAAGATAGTCTGTAGGTATATATGCTAAGTGAATCTACCATTGGAATGAGAAAAATGGTCATTGGCGCAATGGGTAATATTGACCTATGGATTAAGCTCGTATCAATAGGCTCCATGTTTGTGACTACGATCATGGTCATTATAAAAATGATGAATCCAATAAAAAGCGAACCGGAATCTCCCATAAAAACTTTTCTTTTCCTACTAAAGTTAAAGGGCAGATACGCTAAGATGATTCCGATGAGCAGTAAACACAACCCAAAATAGAATTTGTAGTCGAGTACCCAAAAGATGATAGCAAAACTTGTGAAGGCAATGATGCTAATAAAACCTGCCAATCCATCTATGCCATCAATCAAGTTAAATGCATTTACCATAAATACACCAATAAACACGGATAACAGCAACCCTAATAGGCTAGGCACTTCGTTAATCCCTAAGAAACCATGAAGATTCTTTAAAACTAGATCATTTGCGATTACAGTAATAATGATCAGTATTATTTGATAAACTAATTTTTTCCTTGTGTTCATGATTTTTAAATCATCCCAAAAGCCAATTAATGACAGAAAAAAGATGCAAATAAATAGAGCTAAAAAAGTTAGTATGTTTTTAACGTATGGGATTAGAGGTAAAGATCCAATTAAAAATAAAATTGCAAAAACAATTCCTACAGAGTTTGGCAAAGGATTTTTGTGAAAATCTCTTTTTTTTGGTTTCCCAAAAATTCTAAATGTTAGTATGAGTCGTCTATAGTAGCCGATTGCCACAACCCCAGCAATGGTGACAAACGTAATATATTTGAGAATAAAAGATATTGAATACAAAAAAAAGTTTTTTTAAATGAAAATTAAATAGTACTATTTAATAATATTAGGGTCATAAAATTACATGCTAATTTAAGTGAAGATGCTTAAGTTCTTTTCAGTACGCTTTAACATGAATACCGTAAAGATATCATCCCCTTTTTGCGCATTTAAAGTCTAGTCCGGAACATAACCTCATAAAAAAACTAAAGGACATGTATTTGAATAAAAAAGAAGTGATTTCTTAGGAACAAGTTTATGAACAACAAGCAGAATCTACAGAAATTTATGACTTTTCTTGATCGTAACCATAGCCGTAACCATAGTTGGATTTGTTCTGATAGCTATAGCGGTATCCGTACCCATATTTATAATAGGATTTTGTAATAGATTTGACACTATTAAATACAACACCAATATTGTTTACTTTTTTATCTTTAACTAAACTATTAACATAAGAAACTATCTTTATTTCGGTATAATCTGCTCTTAATGTATAGATTACTAAGTCTGCAAGTTTCAAGAGTGGTAAGCTATCACTGACAAGCATAAGTGGTGCTGAATCAATAACGATATAATCATAGGAGTCCTTTAATTTGTCTAATAAACTTACAAATCTAACAGATCCTAAAAGCTCTGACGGGTTAGGTGGAATTGGACCGCTAAAAAGTACATCTAAGTTGTTATTAAATATGTTAAAAGAATTTAAATAATCAGAACTAATTTCAATTGATGAATTCGCTATCAAGTTACTCAATCCTTTGTTAATTATTGGGCGTTTAATTACCATTGGGATGTGAAGCTTTGGGTTTCGTAAATCAGCTCCCAAAAGCAAAACCTTTTTCCCAGTCGCTACATAGCTCGCAGCAATATTGAAAGCTGTAAAAGTCTTTCCCTCTCCTTTAATATTCGAGGTAGATAAAATAACCTTACAAGATTGATCACTATTTAACTTGAAACTTATATTTGATCGAATCATGCGAAAGGTTTCTGTTAAAATACTTCTTGAATCGTCGGTTGAATGTATATCTTCTATAAAAGGTACTTCGCCCATAATATCTATGTTAGGAATAAGTTTTCCGAGTTCGTTTCGATTATGAATTTTAGTATCGGTTAGTTTTAGTAGGTATAAAATACCAAAAGGCAATACTAAGCCCAATAAAACAGCAGCCATTGCTATGATTTGTTTTTTTGGTTTTACAGGAACATAATCTGTATGGGCATAATTAATTACACGGGTGTTTGGTAGTGTCGATTCGTAACTAATTGATGCTTCCTCACGGCGTTCCAATAAAAATAAATACAACTTTTCTGCAATTTGGTAACTTCTTTGAAAACCGATTAAGGTTGATTCAAGTTCTGGAATTTTTGAAACCTCTGAGTTGGTTCTATTTTTAAAGTCTTTATATTCCGTTAAGGAAGTCTCGATATTTGAAAGATAATTGTCTACACTACTAAAAATATTAGTTTTCAAGTCACTCAGTTGATTGCTAATTTGAACTACCAATAGGTTTTTTTTGGTAGCACCAGTCAATAAGTTTTTACGTTCCAACACCAGCGTATTGTAAGACAATACCAGTTCATTAACATTCGTACTTTGCAAACCAATATTGGATGGCAAAAGACTAAAGTCCGCTTGGTTTTCAAGATTTTTTTTTAGAGATTTTGCAAGGGCCTTTTGAGTAGTTAAGTTAAACTGCTGCTGGTCTAAGTTCTTTAAACTCGTAAGCGCTGATTCGGTTTGAGCTGTTGGTGAAAAGATAAAATTATTAGACTTGAAGCCTGTCGTTTGAAGTGTTAAGGAGTCAATTTCATTTTTAATGGAGCCTAATCTGTTGTTGATAAAACCTATGGAGAGTGCGAAAATTTCTTGCTTGTCTAATTTTTGTTGCTTGTGTGCCACCTCAATAAGAGTATTCAAAATAGCTTCATTTCGTTTGGCGTTGAATCCTTGAATATTCAAATTCATATTATCCCCTGTTTTACTACTTCCACTAATGCCAATATTTTTAGATAGACGCTCAACAGCCATATACCTGTTTGATCTGTTCATTTGGTAATTATTTATGTATTTTGGTTTATTAGTGTTGACAATTATTATAAAATCGTCGGTTTCTAAAGGCAGTGAAAGATCAAATTGGATGGGATCCTCATCAACATAAAGATAGCCTTTAGAAGCCTCTAAAACCAAGCTAAGGGACTCGTAAGTTTGTTCGGTTTTAAAAATAATTTTGAAGGGAATATCAGTCCCAAAAATCAACCTTTTCCTGATATGACCAACGGAGTAAACTTGAGTTTGTAGGTCCAAGAGATCTGAAACTCTTGCTAAATTTGGTTTTGAGCCAATCTGAGCAATGTAATTATCAATTTTGACTTTATCAAAGCTAAACATATTTCCTGCACCTTCCGTCAAAAAGGATGGTGGGTCTGAAGAAGCGTCTTTAACCTGAAGGGTTGCCGATGTTTGATAGATGGTATTTGTATAGCGGAGGTAAAGATAAGCCCCTAACGAAAAAAGAAAGATAGAAAGTAGAAACCAGGGCCAAAAAAAGATATAATAACGAATTTCAGTGAAGATATCAACAGAACTGTTCTCTTGACTAGGATAATTTTCGGAAGTTTTCATATTAAATTAACGTGTTATAACTATAAATAAACTAACAGCCAAACTCAATATAGAGACCAGAGTGCCAGCGTTACCAATTATACCTGAAGATTTAACTTTGGCATTGTTAGGGCGTACATAAATGATGTCGTTTTGCTTCAGAAAGTAAAAAGGTGATTTTAAAAAATCGGTTTTGGTAAGGTCTATGACTTGGTTTGTGTTTTTGCCATTTTCATTTCGTATGAGCAACAAATGAGTTCGATTTCCTTTAATAGTTAAATCTCCTGCCACTCCAAGGGCCTGGGGGAGGCTCACACGTTCTTCTAGAAAAGTGAATGTGCCCGGACTATTAACTTCTCCTAAAACAGAAACTCTGAAGTTTAGCAGTCTGATGTTTACCGTAGGGTTATTGATATAGGTACTCAACGCCTCTTCAATTATAAGTGCTAGAGTATGTGTATTTTCATTTGAAGTGTTGATATTGCCTACGATGGGAAGGTTAATTGTGCCCTCTTCTCCGACTAGATAGCCGTCAATAGTACGGCTTTGAGTTTGTAGTTGTTGGTTATTAACTAGAGTTGCTTGTCTTTGAAAAACCAACACACTCTCCGGGTTGAGCGCTTTAATTTGAATGTCTAAAATATCTCCAGGTTGGATGTTTAAAAATTTAAAACTGTTTTCAAGGACTGAATTATCGATGTCTTGAAAATAGTATACATCTTTTTTTGAAGCGCAAGACATTACAAATGCAAATGGAAATAAATAGAAAAAGATTTTTTTGAACATTGTAAAAAGTTTATTAAATCAGTTAAGTCTCTGTGGTTAATTAGGGGAGATTTAAGGTGTGATTCGCTTTTAAAAACAACAACTTTTAAAATAATAAAAGACAAGTAACAGAAGTTATTTTTGATTTTCCACTGACTTTCTTTGCTGAGTTTAAATTGAATGATTAGTTGTATTTATTCAGAATAAGAAAGTATGTTATCTTCCTCAGGGTTAATAAATTCATATTCTAATGTGTTGTTAAGTCCTTGTTTTAATGTGTATGGAACATTAAATGACCGATGCGCTTTGGTTGCATCGAATTGTGTAGTAGCACAAAACTTTTTAACTCTAACTGAGCTAATTGATAGTTTTCTCCTAGTGATTTTAGCTATAATATCAAAACAAAATCCACCAATCATTCCTAGCCAAAAAGGTATTTTAAATTTTGGAATTCTCAATTTCATCTTTTGTTCAATAACGGAAACCAATTCATTCATATTAATGTTCGTCTTTTCGGCATAGTTAAATACATGATACCCTAGTTCTCCCTTTTCATGTCTGTTTTTGATAAAAGACACCACATTACCAACGTAGGCCATAGATTTTTTATTTTTGCCTTTTCCAATCATCATAAATTTTCCTGAAGAAATTTGTTTCAATAAATTATATACGTTTCCTCTATTACGTTCTCCGAAAATAACAGTCGGTCGAATTATTGTGACTGATTTACTTTCGGGCTCTTTGTCATACCATTCCTTTATTACTTGCTCTGCTTCCCATTTACTTTTCCCATAGGGATTAAATGGATCGTGAATGTGATTTTCATTTGGATTCTGTTTGTTAAGTCCATAAATTGCAACTGAGCTAGTAAAAATTAAATGCTTAATTCCATTACGATCCATTTTAGCTAATACATTTTTTGTACCCCTTACGTTGACGTCGTAATAAAGTGAAGTTGGATGCACATCATCTCTGTGTTCAGCGGCCAATAGAATAACTGCATTAGTTTCTTTATTAAATACTATTTGGTCAGAATTTCGAATATCACCAATAGTGGTTATATTACTAAAAAAAGCAGATTGGTTTTTGTCTATGTTAATGCATTTTTCAAATCCTAACTTTTTTATAAGTTTGGAACCAATAAACCCAGATCCACCAATAACTGTTACGGTTGGATTAGCGCTTTTCTCCAATATTTTTTAAATTCATCATTAGTATTATTATTTTTATATAAAAATTTAGTTTCTTCACACTTTGCTTTTATTTTTACATGGGATAAATTATTATTTATTAAATCTTCTAAATTAGAAAGATTCTCTTCAATAAGTTTAAAGCCATATTTTTTCGAAATAAAGTTTTGTGAAGGTATATTGGCTACAATTGGAATTAGCCCAGAACTTAAAGCTTCCAATAAAGACAGAGAAAGTCCTTCTCGAAAACTTAAAGAAATATAATAAGCACAGTTATTTTCTATTATTTTTTTGATTTCACTTTGTTCCAGAGGACCGTGTAAAATTACGTTTAGGTTCGTTTTATTTTTGTATTTATTATAAAGTGATCCATCTCCAATGATGTGTAAATTTTTATTGACTTTTTTATTTATCCAAAAATCAATCAATATATCACAACCTTTAGAAGGTTCTAATCTGCCAAAATAAATGAAATCAAAACTATTAAGTTTTAAGTTTATGTTGTCAAAGTTAGATGAGTTTTCTAGTAAGATGATTTTTTTAGAGCCATTGAATTTCGAAAACAAATCTTTACTTACCATTATTATTTCACAATTAGTAAAGGATAATAATATTACAATAACTTTAATTAATCTTGGATTCTTTCCTGGTCCGTGAATAACAATTTTATCGTTCTTAAAGGGTCTAGTGAATTTAAATAAAGCGGCTCTTACGTCGTGAAAAACAATTGATTTTTCGAAAAAACAAACATGAATTAATTTAAAAAAATTATAACTTTTGATTGAATAAAAATCGATGTTAAAATCATTCCTTAATGTTCTTACATAAATTTCGGCACCTCCGTAACTTTTATTACTATACAGAATTGATTTCATGTTTTTTGATATTATTTTTTACATCATTTGAATAACTTCCTGATTTTGAAAAATTATAATCTTTTATATGCCAACTTAATTTAGCTCTAGACAACTCGATAAATTTTTCAGATTTAAAAGGATGTCGAAGGAGGTTACTTTTGTAACCAATCAGAGTTTTAGAATTACTGTAGATAGAATCTGTTAAAACTATATTTGGTAGTCCCGCAAACTTTTCTTTTGATGATCTTGGGTGTAGCTTTACAAACAGTTTATTAATATGAAATTCAGTGATTAGATCTGATATTAATTTTTTTTCCCGACTTAACGAAATTCCTAGAGTCCTAGTTAGTGGTTCATCAACATAGAAATAATTAATAATTTGATCTTCGATTAAAATTTTTTCTTTTGAGCCAAAATTTAAGGGGTCAGGTTCACCACATTTATGATAAAGAACATTCTTGACAATAGTGTTAAGTCTTTTTCTATAATAATCCGTGAAATAGTAGCAGCTGGTTTTAGTATTATATTTTATCTTATATAAAAAAAGATTAGTTATTAAAATTGAGAATAACCACATTAAAAATTTTACAGCGTTATTTAAAAAATAAGAAAATGATTTTATATTATTATTCTCGTTAAAAGCGTGCTGAAGTACGACTAATCTAGAGCATCTATTTTTTAATAATTTAATTAAATAAACATCAGGTAATCTTAATCCAATAAAATAAAATTCAGATTTTTTAAAATTTAAACTAAACAATTTCAAATAGGTAAATGGATTTTCATGTTCAATAATAACATCACAACTAATAATTTTAGATGTAAACCTGTGATACTCTAACTTATTAGTTACTATTGCGACCTTTAAGACTTTCATTGTTTTTTAAAATAAGCCACAACAAAGGGTAGGTTAAGCTAATTTTGGTAAATAATATTAGAATTACATCTAAGTTGTTTTTTGACTTTTTAAGTATATAAAATATCATTGGTATCGCGTAAACACCACAGAACAATATTAAATATGTTATTGGGCCATTATCTAAAGCAACCCCTGATTTTGTAAAATTTATAGGCTTAAAACCTATATTTTCAGACATCACATAAAAAAGTTCAAATCTTTTATAACTATCAAGACCTCTATCGCTGTATAGTCCAATTTTTGGGAGTACAAATAATGTCATAAAATTGTATAAGAAATAAGACAACCCACCTGCAATGATAAATTTATAAAAAGACGACTTAAAATAATGTCTATAATTACTTACTAATATTAACACCGAGACTATAGAAATAACTGAAAAAGTTAAAATTGAAAATAATATGGACAATGAAATAAGAACATTTTTGTATTTATAATTTTCCTTTCTGAGAAAAAGAATAATTGAAATAGCGATATAATTTATAGCTAAAGTTGAAGGTTCAGGGTATAACCCACTAGGTCTAATTGTTATTAAAGTATTTACTCCAACAAGATGTCTGGATTCTCCATATAAATATTGTGGTATCAAATCGTAACCATAATATAAAATGGAAACAAATGAAAAAAGATGAAATGCTATGAAAATTGATAGGATTATTAGGATTGAACTGATTTTCACCTCCCGAATGCTAAATCCAATTATCATACTAAAAAATATTGAGATTGAGGTCATTGAAAGTTCCTGATAAATAATGAGTTCGCATAAGATCATTGGAATAATCAGTATACAAAAAAACACAACATATTTTTTAAAAGGAAAATACCTTAAATCAGGCCCACATATCAAAAGCAACAATAAAAAGAGGGGTAGTTTTGAGCCAAAGATAGGCAGCCCAGTTAAAAATATTAAAAGTAATTTAAAGGTTTTGATATTTTTTTAAATTGATATATGAAAAATATTGAAAGCTTGCTGTACCAAGGATATACAGAACTATCTCATGATATTTGAAATTAAAAATCATTAAAACTGCAAAGCCTAAACTAGTGACAACAATTGACAATAAATTTGATTTGATAATCCCGTTTTGGTTATTAAAGTAAATATTTAATAAATTTTGTTGGCCTATGAAAAAATAAAAGGTTTCAAACAAAATTAAAATAATCAATAAGTATATTTTTTCGTGATATGAAAAAATAATAAACCCAGATACAACTACAACGAGGAATACATAAAAAGTAGAATATCTTTTTTTTAAAGAAGTAAAAAAATCAAGTTTTTCAATAGTTTTCTTTTTCTTGTCTATCTTTTTAAAATCTAATAAAAGAAGGCCTCCTAGAGCAGAACTAATTAACGAAGTGGACTTAACTATCAAAAAATCTCCAACATCTAAATTATTTCCTGATTTAAATGCTAAAAAGATTATCAATGGTATTGTAAATGAGTTAAGACTGTCACTTAAATAATTTTTTAAATCGATCAATTTTAGTTTAATATCTCTAAATTTATAAAGATAAATTAAACAAAATGTAATCATAAACAGTGCTATTGTTTTTGAATTGTAAAAAAACCAATCCGTACAAAAACATGTAATTATCATTACAAAATAAATCATTCCGTTTTGAAAAAAGTATCCAATAATGTTTCCTTTTCTAATCTTATTAACTCCGTAATTAAATAAAATTGAACCTATTGGACATATTGAAAGTAATAATAAATAATCGTTAGATGTAGTTAAATAAATACTAGAAAAAATTAAGATGAGGATAGCTTGATATTTTATTACATTTATTACTTCTTTATGATTTGAAATACTGTTAGATAAAATTTGTAGGGGCAAACCAAAACGAGAAATAGAACTCACAACAGGGAAAATCAAAAGAAACTCTAAATACCAAGATTGTTGGTGTTCATTGACTATTAATTTATCGATTAAATAAGCGAAAATAAATAAGGAAACACTTGAACTAAACCTAAATACAAGCTTAGATCCTAGGTCATAAATATTCTTAATTACCAACTTCAACATTTTGGAATAGTTCTCATATTTGATTTAAAATTTTCACGGCTCCGCCGCAGGGTGTCCCATGACACTCTAAAGGGTTTTAATAAATAACAAGCTCATTTACTAGCTTGCCAGTTTGAATTGTATCTTATAACGACCACAATCCGAAACTAAATAACAAACTCCGTTTTCGACATTAATAACTTCTGCACCAACGCCCAATACGGGAGCTTTAATATGTGTTCCACGATCAGTTTGCGAAGCGTAATGAATGTTGTTGCAATACTGCTGTAACTTTTTAATTTCTTTAGGCCAAACCTTTGCTCTCAATCCATGAATATGCATATACCCCAGCACACTTTTGCAGCCAAATACGATGCGTTCTTCACTGGGGGTCAATTTTACAAATACATAACGAGGCATAAGTGGTGTTTGAATTTTCCTCTTACGATCGCTCCAATTACGAACCACCTCGATTATAGGAGTGTAAGACTGGACCCCAAAGCTTTCCAAATCAGAAACAGCCTTTAGTTCATGTCCTGTTTTCACTTTTAACACCCACCAATAATCATCGTAACAGATCATAGCACAAACTCTTTTCTATAGTTGGTAAAATAGATAAGTATATTCTCATCTTTTGTACTCATTTTTGATCGTATAAATGTTTTGGTTCCAAAAACTTTTGATATTTTTTCATTCAAAGAATCAATAACTTCTAGTTTTTTTAGATTGTTATACGAAGCACTCGAAGATGAATCGTTCAACTCTTCTAATAATAATTTAGAATTAATGTTTTTACTGTACAATAACATGCCTAAAACTTTTTGCTCTTGATTTGAGAGAGGATAATGTATGTAGTTATGATAAAAACCTGAATCAGTGAGTCTTGGACGTTTCCTGTTTTTGTAATATAACAACACTAAGCCTCCAAACAACAAAATTAGAACACTGACAATAAACAGTGTGAGGCGTTCAAATAACACACTAGCATCTAAATACAAAGAGGTTTGATCTGTGGACTCATTTGTGAAATCTTTTAAATTCACAGCAATTAACTTTCCATTTTTGATAGTGTATAGTGAATCACGCGCGAAAAATCCTTCATCAATAGACACGATTGGATTGGAGTTGTCATACTCCTCTATGGAATTTTCAACATAATCTATAATACGAATAACATAAGAATCGGTTTTGTTTAAGCGCCTAAAAACGAGCTGCCGCCCATTTCCAATATCAACAACATTATGAACATCGTAAGACTCAAATTTTGATGTTCCTAAATCACTCCATAATTTTGTATTAAAATCGAATTTCCAAACGTTGGTATTTAAAAGTTCGTTGGTTCCATCATGCTCGTCTATTGTTACACCTCCTGAAATATAATAGCTGTTGTTGTGATAGGAGGCATTAAAATGACTTAAACCTTTAGGTATATAAGATTGAGGGTTAATTCCATAAAACTGCCATTCTGCAGTGGTCTTGGAAAAGTAAGTAAAAAAGTTTCTTGCACCCCAATATCCATACCCGCCAAATTTAAAGATGGTGTCATTGCGAACGAAAATATCTGACTGAGAAGTGTTTTTATGGTTGAAAGAATTATCTATTCTTTTGAGCGAATCTTTAACTACTTCCCATACCATTCCGCCTTCTTTAGAAACTAAATGAGGCACACCCTTTAAAACAATCATTTTTAAATCCTCAAAATCGATATTTTCAGAAGGATTAAGGTGTATTGTATCTAAAATTGAGTTTCGAAAGTTCTTAATAGTTATATTCTCTTTATTAAAAACATAAATACTGGAGGTGTCATGAGCGAGGACCTTTTGTAATCTAGATTGTCCCGAAACACTACACGCAATTAGAAGAAGCGAATAAATAATTAGTCTTAAATTCATGCGTAAAACTCTTTGTGTTTGTTACATTTGGCAGTTCCATTTACAGCTTTAACTACATCAATTAAAAGTTTAACTTTTTTATTTTTACCGCTAGCTTTAAAATTAAATTTATCTTTTTTGTTTAAAACAATTTCTACATCAGTGTCAGGACAGCCATTCATTGATTCAGAACCTGCAACATTAGGACATAAATCATCAGAATCTTTGATTCCATCTCCGTCTGTATCTTTACAACCAAATTTATACACCAAACCCAATGATAGTTGCCAGTGCTCAGAGATTTTTTCAGAAACTCCTTTTCTGTAGCTTATTTGTGAATTAAAACCAATATTTTCAGTGATCCAAGTATTAAAACCTGCACCTGAATTTACCAATCTTGCATAAGCATCAGAAAAATTCACATAACTTCCTCCTAAAAACACATAAGGGTCAAACCAATTTTTTAGTTCTCCTATTAGATTGTTTAAATCATATTTTATACTCAGATCTGCTGACCAGTATTGTGTTTCTTTCATTGGATTACCCGCCATTCCGTCTTTTGTTAAACTATTTACGGTTCCTGCAAGCTGTAAAGTGAAACCTTTCTTCAAATATTTTTCATAAGATATTCTAGACAAAAATTGTGAAAAATTGTAGTTAACAGTGTTTCCAGGGAGATTACTTAGATCAATAACATTGGTTCCAAGTCCAACTGCATATGGGTTATTTTTATCTTGTGCACTTACGTGACCAACGCTCAGCAAGGTAAATAAAGCTAATTTTAATAATTTTATTATCAAGTTTTTAATATTTAGTTTAGTGTCTTGCCTAATTTATTTTCTTATCACTTTTTTAAATAAATTGAAATTGACTTGTGTTCTTTACTTAACTCAAAATCAATTTTAACATGTACAAAAATTTATAAAATCACTTATGATATTGTATATTTTTTTCATTGCATTTTAGTTATTAATTATCTTTTTTTATTTTAAGAAATTATATTTGTTCTTTAAAAGGTATGATTCAGAATACCCCGTGTTATTGGAGATTTTTGATATGGATTCCTCATTTAAAAACAGTTCTTTTGCTTTCCTATTTCTTTCTTGTTTTATGAATTTGGCAGGACTAAATTCTTTCTGTAAATTATTTATAGCATTGTAATCTAAATTAAATTTGTCTTGTAAAGTAATCAAAGTGACTGTTGTTAAGTTTTTAACAATAAATTTTTTAATTTCTATTACTAGCTCTTCATTAGACAAATTTTGGTTTTTCAATGACTTGAAAATTATCAAAAATGAAGTTAAAATAAATAATATGATTAGAACTTCATATCTGAAGCGACTATCGCTGTTCGAACTTAAATTTTGAAGAAATGAACTCTTTTGATATTCATTAACATTCTCAATGCTATAAACTCCGTGAATACTTCCAAAACTGATGTAATTTTTAAATTTGAATACAGCGTATTTATTGAACTCGTCAATTATAATTCCATTATACATTTTACCAATAGATTTCACAAAGACACTTAAACCATCGTTTCCAGATAAAAAAACGAGATCTCCAACATCCGAAATTGTATGTGCTGATAAACTCATCTCATAAGTACTTATTAACTTAAGCTCATTTTTAAATCTTTTAAATTTAAATAATGATTTATTTCCAGCAATTCCATAGAAAATATTTCCATCAATACTGCACTCTAAAATGTCATCTATTTTAAAATCAAAGTTGTCATAAATAACTCTTGTTTTTAAAGTATTTATGTCAACAGAAAGATATTTGTCATCATCAATAAAATGGAATTCATTGCCACTTTGAATACGATTGTTAATCTTATTTCTTATTGGAATAATTCTTTTTTTATTAGAATAAATTAAATTAAAACTATTTAAATTGTAATCGTATATGTAAATACCAATTGATGATATAGCTAAATAATTAGAATTTCCTATTGAAAATATATCTGAAATTTTCCCATATTCAGCACTACTAAATTTTGAATTACTGTTATCATATAGAATTTTTTCTGTAGCGTCCTTGACTACTGTGAGACCATTGTAGCAAACAAATGTAATGCTATCGAATTCTCTTATTTGTCCATCGGTATAGTTTGTTTTTTTAAGTTTATTTCCATTAATATACACTCCGCTATACGTTCCAATACTATTTTTAGAGATAGAACGAACACTTCCGTGTGGAGAAAATTTATAGGGTTTGTTTTCGTATTCAAGTAAGTCTCCTTTCGTTACAACATATAGAGAGTTGCGGTGGTATGCAAAATCAGTTACAGTTGACATGTATGAATCAGGAAGAGGGATGGGGGAATTAATAAATTCAATTTTAAAACCAAGATTTTTTGACAAGTCAGGATTTATTATACCCTCTACAGATTTATCATGCATTACTAATTTACCGCTTGACGAATCAATGAGAAATATCCCATGATTTGAGCTGACGTATGCCTCATTCTCATATATTACAACATTATAATATATGTTATCTGTATGTATTTTTTGGATTACAAAATTTGAGTCTCCAAATGAATATTTACAAAAAAATAATAAACAAAAAATTATAACTTTTTTCATGTGTCTATACTTAAAGCATAACACATCATAGATTAAGTATATTGGTTGATTTGGGGGGGAGGGATAAAGTAAGAGGTCGTTGTTATGTACGAATCGTTAATAATATTTTCCAAATACTCCATACTTTCTTTTCAGTCCAAAAGAGGAATTTATTGTTGACCTAACAAGTCTTTCGCTCAAAATAAATTTCCCATATTTTTCCATTAGATATTTTTTTCTGTTAGAGTCAAAGTTTTTTAATTTTTGTTCAAATATTTTTTTCATTTCTTTTGATGAAATTTCATCTATTGTTTTTTGAAGTTCTTCTTTTGTATAAAAATTAGTACTATGAGAATCGTTAAGTGCATTCTGTAAATGTGTGTCTTCACTAATGACTAACTCTATCAATTCAATGATTTCTTCAATTTTATCGTTATCCAATTTCATAAAATTATTTTACGCTAAAATAGCACACAAATTTCAGCGTGATAAATATTTTATTTTATAAATTTTATCTAAATCTATAAATTTTTATCTAAAAAATAGATTATTGGTGAATAAGATATAGGTTTTAAAAAGTATTAACAGAGTATAAAAAACAAAAAGGAATATATATGTGGGAAATTAAATTTTATTATAACCTTATTGTGATTACCCTTCATAGTATGAACCTGTTTTTTTTTAGTCTAAAAATAACTGTTAATTATAGAGATTAATTTATTGTTGTCGGAATAATTTAGTTCATAAAAGTTTATTTTTTTTATCCATTTTAAAAAAGCTTTTGCATTAACTTCTTTATTTGAGATCCAAGTATCAGGTAAGAATTTTTTTAAAGCATTTTGTGAACTAATTTTTTTCATTGTGCTTTCTGTACCTTCAGAGAATTTAACCCAGACCACAGTGCTGCAATTAGCACTAGTTTCTTTTGATATTGGTGGAAGATATTTAACATTACCTTTTTGTTCGCTTATATAGTATTCATTAGAATTTATAAGATTTATATGTAACTGCTCAATTAAATGAAATGATTTTTCTTTTATAGAAATAGCTGTCGGTAAGCAGTACGTTTTAAAATCCGATCTTAATATCGGCGTAAAATCGTCTGCAATTACATTAAAGCCATTAGCCATTAATATGGATACAGCTGTACTTTTGCCGTTGCCAGAGTCGCCTGTAAACATAATTGAATGATTATTCTTGGAAATTGTAGATGCGTGAAATACTCCCATCCAATCGTGTTCTTTTTTATTGTAAAATGAACAGAGAATTTCCATAGAGAATTTACCTTGAAACTCGTTTAGTTGAGTGCTTTTATTCCAACTACCAACAATTTGATTGTTCTTGAAAATATACAGTTTACCCTTACTATTAAAAATCTTATATTGAACATCATAGGTATTCATATTTTCTTTAGCTAGATGATTGTGTTTTTGGTGAATTAATGATTTTGTTTCTATAGAATCAAAGCATATTTTGATAGCCTTGTCATTGAACGTATAATATTGAATTATTTCACATGATTTTACTATGATTGGATCTTTTGTATCGGATTTTAACTCAGCCTGTTTTGTCTCTAATATGAACTCTGAGATATCTTTATTTATTCTTTTCGCTACACGAATACCAACATTTAAAGATTCAGTTATAAGCGTTAAGAATTCTTTTGAAGATAAAGCTGATTTTTTTTTAATTAACTCTAATATGTTAGAATCTAAAATAATATATTTATTTGATTCTTTTAACCATACAATAGAATCCTCTTCAGAGATTTTTTGAGTTATAGAAAAAGGTAAATCCTTCATGTGTTTAAGCATCTAAATAGATCGTTTAAGAGGTTTTTTTATTAGAGAAATTAATAATTTTATTTAAAGCATATTTTCTGTAATTATAGTTTACAAAGAGTTCAAATATTTGTATTAATCGGATATAGATTTTTCTTAAAATATTTCTACCTACCATAATTAATTTGTCAAAATATGAATTCAACAAAGTAGATGTAATATTTATGTCAAATATTTCAAACTTATTTATGGTTAAAAAATAGTGTTTAGTATATATATCTTTTTTAATGTTTTTTATGTCCAACCTATTTTTGCAGTTTATCTTAAAAATATCGTAAATACTTCGATGACTGTAATTTGAGTTATATAATCCTCTATCGTTTATTTGTAAATTATATATACAATGATCAAACAAAAAGGATTTACCTGGTGTTTTAATAGATTTAGCTTCATCTTTAAAATCATTAATCAGCTCTTTTGAATTAATAACACATCTATATCCTGGAGATAATAATTCTGTGTGTGGCTCTATAGCGATGGTTTTGTTTTTTTGCACAATTCTAGGAAAGTGTCTAGGTTTAAAAAATGTAAATAAACTATCAGGAAATAAGCCACAATAGTTTTTATTATATAACAAGTTTTTAATTTTTTCTTTATCCTTATTTTGCACAATAAAGTCTATATCACCAATCATTCTCTCTCCGATATCTTCAAAAACATTAGATAGTATAAGTGCAGATCCTTTAAGAAAAATATGATTAATATTATTTTTATGTAGTAATTGTGAGAGCTCTTTTGCCTCAGAAATTAACACCTCATTTCTGGCTTTGTTAATAGAGTAGATGTTTTTTGTATAGTCTACAAAATCCTCAGGAAATAAGTAAGATAAATTCTTTTTATGAATATTAAAAAAAAGAGCGGGTAGCATTAAATGGGCACTGGCTATTTTTATTAACTTTTCAAAGTTGAGATGGCTTATGTCTATATCTTTTAAGACTTCACTTTCTGCTCGGTAAAGGATATTAACTAAAAGTTTTTCTTCAACACAAACCATTTACTTAACATATTTTTTTAAGTTATTGACTACTAATCTCCCCATCCATCAGGGTCTGGTGGATTATCCCCCGAGCCATCTAAACCTACAGACTGAGCTTGTGCCGCTTTTGGATTTAGTATTACAAAAGTACCCAAAGCACTAAGTGCTGCATATTTCCCCATTTTCTTTATTGCTTCCTTTCTAGTAATTCCAGAAGGAGCTGTTTCTTTTTTAGTAGCGGCCTCTTTTTCCATATCTAATATTACTTTATGATAAGTTTTTTAGTAATTACATTATTTCCTGATTTTAATTTAATAATATAAATACCTGTGGTCAACTCCTGTGTAGAAATTGTTTGTGTGTTTGTGTTATTTGCTAAAGAGATAGATAATAATTCTTCACCAAGAATATTATATAATCGAAGGTTGGTCTGATTTGATAAATAAGCTAATCCTTCTACAGTAATAAAGTTATTTGCATCTAACTTATATACATTTAAATGATTGGTTTGCGTTTCATTTTCAATAGAAAAAGTAGTTTGAGTTAAATGAATAAAAAATCTACCTACTTCGCTTAAATTTACCTCTGGAATTAACTCAAAGTCTTCTTCATTTAAAAGAGTCATGGTTCCCTCTTGACTATCTTCTAAATATATGTTTGTACCTTCATAAATACCATTGATGTGTATCCTTATTCTGAATCCGTTTCCAGACTCTCTATTAATTTCAAGAGGTATTATGACATCATTAATACTCTCAAGTCCCATTGAATTGACAGCAAACCCGATTCCTTGATCTTCTTCTACTAACCGTGACATTAAAGATGCTTGTTGGTTAAAATGACCAGCGTCATAGCCCGGGTCTAAACCTAGATTAAGTCCATCTTCAAAATAGAATTTTGTTTGATCTATCTCTGTATCACCTTCATAAAGTTTAAGAATTAGTTCATAAGAGTCTTGCATGGCTCTACTACTTGTAATGAAATCATCTCCCCCCACAATAGTTCTCATGTCTGTTGTAAACGAAATATTATTAATAGTTTCAGAGTTAGTATTATCCGATGCGATCATAAATCCTTGCCCAGGAGCAAGAAGTAATGCACCACTACTATTATTATAAATTGTATATCCTGTTCCATCTGCATCATAGCCATAAATGGCTTCATAAGCATCGTCAAGCTTATCACTATTTACTGTTAAAAAGTTATTAGTAGCATGCGCATTGGCATTTCCTTGGATGTAAGAAGGGAAAGGGTTTGCTACTAAATTCCATCTTGTTCCTAATCCTGAATTTGCAGCATCATTATTAATAATTTCCTGTGTTTGATTTGTAGCAGCTGGACTTCCTGTAAAAGAAAGTATCCCAGTTCCATTAGCAATGGTCCCCATTTGAAAGCCCGTACCTACAGGAAAGATAATTTCTCCCCCTAAATCAGCACTAGTTAAGTTTGTCCAAGTATTGTTTGAATTGTTATAAAACCCTATCGCGTAAGTAGATCCATTAGTGGCTAAAGTTGAGGAGTTTACAGTAACAAATGAGTTAATAGATTGCCCGCTTACTGGAGACCCTATTAAATCCCACTTATCTGTACCTACTGAATTTACATATCGATTATAGGTAATATTTCCAGCAACAGAACCGCCAATTATAATGGATGAAAACTCGTCAGAATCTGAGTTTAATGAAAAGGTTCCAGAGTTTGAGAAATTTCCACTCATGGTCACAGAACCTGTTTTTTCAATTGTAAAACTTTTGCCTGATGCAACTGTAATATTTTGTGCTTGTAATGTGAAAGATACAAGAGTTGTTAATAGTATTAACTTTCTCATAGTTTTTTATTTATTAGAAATTAATTTTTCTAATCTTGAAATCTTATCGTCTTGTTCTTTAAGTGCATTAATAAGCACGGGTACAAGCCCTTGATAATTTACCGCCAACATGTCTTTATCGTCTGTTGTAACTAGTTCTGGAAATACTTTTTGAATATCTTGAGCCAATACGCCTATTTTTTGTTTACCGTTTTTTTTCATTGTGTAACTCTTTCCATCAATTAGCAGTAGTTTGGCAAGCGTAGAGCCTAGCGATACAATATTTGCTTTAAGTCGTGCATCTGAAGAAACCACGATATCACCATTTACAGTTAGGTCATTACTAACTGTAGTATCTCCGTTAGACATTACTTTAAAAGCATCTGATCTATCCCAAGGCCAACTACCATTTCCAATTACAAAAGCAGTATTTGCTGAATTAAATTCAGTTGCACTACCGGTTACCGTTGATCCACTTAAATTGTTATGACCAATTACCAAAGAAAAAGCATCACTTGCATATGAACCATATCCCATTGCTGTAGAAGTTTTTCCATTTGCATCTGAAAATTCTCCCGTTGATGTAGAATAATCTCCATTTGCTTCTGTCCAATACCCCATAGCTGTAGAGTTAATTCCATTTGCTGTGGTGAGATCTCCTATTGCAAAAGACTTATCTCCATATGCTTTTGCTCTATATCCTAATGCTTGAGAATAATCTCCAGTTGCTTCTGTGTCTTTCCCTGATGCAAACGCACCAGTAGCAGTTGCTTTTGTATAACTTCCAATTGCTGAAGAAGTTGTTGATCCGCTAATATTTGTTTGATAAATTTGTATTTGTGCATTCATACTACATGCCATAGTTAATGCTAAAAGTGTAAGTGATTTTTTCATATTTATTGTGATGTTATTTTTGTTTGGTAATAAGTTGATTAACCATTTTCTTTAATTCAGATACTTCTTCTCTATAAGTGTCTATTTCTGATTGTTGTTCTTTAAGCGCATTAATAAGTACGGGTACAAGCCCTTGATAGTTTACCGCTAACATGTCTTTGTCATCAGTTGTAACAAGTTTTGGAAATACTTTTTGTATGTCTTGAGCCAATACGCCAATTTTTTGTTTGCCGTCTTTTTTCATTGTGTAACGCTTCCCATCAATAAGTAATAGTCTTGATAGAGTAGAACCTAGAGATACAATATTTGCTTTAAGTCTTGCATCTGATGAAACCACAACATCACCACTTACTGTTAAGTCATTACCAACAGTAGCGTTTCCATTGTACATTACTTTAAAGGCATCAGATTTTACAGCATTAGTGCCATTTCCGATCACAAAAGCAGTATTTCCAATATTGGGTAGTGTTGCGTCAACAGTAACCGTTGAACCGCTTAAATTGTATGTACCAATCACAAGAGACCCATAATCACTAGCTATAGTACCTTTTCCCATTACTGTAGAGGCAGATCCACTTGCTGTTGTTTGATATCCTGTTGCTGTAGAAGAATTTCCACTTGCTGATGTCTCATGACCCATTGCGGTAGCGTACAACTCACTCGCAGATGAAGAACGCCCCATTGCTATAGAACTACCTCCAGATGCTGATGTGAGATAACCCATAGCAATCGAATTATCGCCGCCTGCTGTTGTCTCTTTACCCATGGCTGTAGAGGAAGCTCCACTTGCCGTTGTCAGATATCCTGTTGCTGTAGAAGAATTACCACTTGCTGTTGTCTCATGTCCCATTGCGGTTGCATATAATTCTGTTGCCGATGTAGAACGTCCCATTGCTAAAGTTGAACCACCATTAGCAACTGTTAAGTATCCTAGTGCGGTAGAGTAGTCTCCACTGGCTGTTGTTTGATATCCCATTGCTGTAGATGCTTCCCCACTTGCAGTTGTTAGATATCCCATAGCTGTTGAGTATAATGCATTTGCTAATGTTTGACGCCCCATTGCGATAGAGGTTCCCCCAACAGCATCTGTTAGGTATCCTATTGCTGTTGAGTAGGTTCCACTTGCTTCAGTCTCACGTCCCATTGCTATAGAAGTGCCCCCAACAGCATCTGTTAAGTATCCTAGCGTTGTAGAATAGTCTCCACTTGCCTCAGTCTGACGGCCCATTGCTGTTGAAGCAACTCCACTTGCTGTTGTTTGTAGTCCAATCGCGGAAGCAGTGGCTCCGCTATTGGTTGTTCCACTGTTAGCAATTTGTGCATTACCTATAAATCCGATGGTTAATGTTATAAGTGTAAATAATTTCTTCATTATTAAAAATTATATGATAAATTTTTACTGTACTTTTTTAATAAAGATTTTTAATTCAAAATTTGCGTAATATTAGTTTATATAATTTGTGGAGACAAAAGTTAAATTTTTAATAAAACATCCATTATTATTATTTTTTGTCACAGATAACATCTCAAGTATTTGCGAATAGGCATATCGATAAAATTTATATTAAAAGAATAGATAATGATAATTATTACCTTAATTTTGAAAAATAAATGAGATGAAGTATATTAAATATTTCTTCCTAGAATAATATATAAAAATAAAAAAAGATGGCATTAGAAATAACAGATGCAAATTTTGAAGAGGTAGTGTTACAATCAGATAAGCCAGTATTAGTTGATTTTTGGGCCGCTTGGTGCGGACCTTGTAGAATGGTAGGACCTATTATTGATGAAATTCACGGAGAGTACGACGGAAAAGCGGTTGTGGGAAAAGTAGATGTTGATTCAAATCAAGAGTTTGCTGCTAAATATGGTGTACGAAATATTCCAACAGTTCTATTATTTAAAAATGGAGAAGTTGTTGATAAACAGGTTGGTGTAGCTCAAAAAAATGTATACACAGATAAAATTGACGCCAACTTATAAAAATTGTCTAAAAAATCAAAGTTAAAAGGTTTGGCATTTGCCAGACCTTTTTCTATTTTAGGGAACAATGATAGACCTTTCTAACATACAAAATTCAGAAATTAAAAACCTAGAGTTATTAGCCCATCAAATAGTGGAGGGATTTATAACAGGAATTCATAAAAGTCCATTTCATGGTTTTTCTGTAGAGTTTTCTGAACATAAGTTATATAACAAGGGAGAGAGCACGCGCCATATAGATTGGAAACTTTTTGCTAAAACAGAAAAGTTATATACAAAAAAATATGAAGAAGAAACCAATTTACGATGTCATATTATTATAGATAATTCTGCTTCCATGCATTATCCAGTAGTAAAAGAACAACGAATAAATAAGTTAAACAAAGTAGGGTTTTCAGCTGTTGCATCTGCTTGTTTGATGGAGGTATTAAAAAGGCAACGTGATGCAGTTGGTCTTAGTGTTTTTGCTGATTCCTATCAATATTATGCTCCTGAAAAAGGAAGTGATCGTCACAGAAAGATGATTCTTCATCAACTTGAAAAATTAGTAACAGGTAATTCAGATGCTGCCACTGAAACCTATCAATATCTTCATGAGATTGCTGAAAAAATTCACAGTCGTTCTTTAATTTTTTTATTTACAGACATGTTTCAAACGAATATAAATGAAGAAAAAATGTTTGAAGCACTAAGGCATTTAAAGTATAACAAACACGAAGTTGTTCTGTTTCACACCTTTGATATGAAAACCGAATTAAATTTTGATTTTGAAAACTCTCCAAAAAAATTTGTTGATGTTGAAACAGGAGAAACAGTCAATTTATTTGCAGACAATATAAAAGAAAACTACACTAAGTTAGTTGATTCTTATTTTAAAGAATTGAAAAACAAATGTTTGCAATATAAGATATCATA
>Ga0102817_1000077_pt1 | contig 27278 bp, 25 predicted proteins | sample ColrivemetaGS555_FD_78193 | JGI IMG/M metagenome (GOLD analysis project Ga0102817, IMG submission 78193) | Estuarine microbial communities from the Columbia River estuary - Ebb tide non-ETM metaG S.555 | ecosystem: Environmental > Aquatic > Marine > Intertidal zone > Estuary | place: USA...
GATTGGGGAATATACATGCCTGAAGTAAAATATCTATCACCTGAACCATTAGTAGATTATGAGGATTTAAGTTTAGAAGATTATCCAAACATACACTTTGTAGGCGATGCTTTAAGTGCAAGAGGTATTACAGTATCAGGAGCACAAGGAATATATGTTGCAGAAAGTATATTAGAAGAAACAAAAGACCCATACCCAGAGTTTTTTGAAAATGCTTTGTTTGTTTAAAAAATCTTTCGTATATTACATTAAAACATTATTATGGCAAGACAAAGAAAAGAAGGTTATTTTTGTGAGACAAAAACAATTACGGTTGAAGACCTTGAATATGATTTAATTAGATTTGAAGGAGAAGATTCTTGGAAAATTCACAATTGGGAAGGCCCAGCAGTAAGATCAACAGATGGAGTTAGAAAAAAATCAAGATATTATTTATATGGATTTGAATATGATAAAGAATTATACAGTGAGTCTATAAAAGAAAGAGAAGGTCTTCCTTGGTATAAAAACCCAGCCATGAAAGGGGTTGAAAGATTTTAATATGAAAATAGGATTTTGTGGTACAATGAGTGTAGGCAAAACTACACTTGTTAATGCCTTAAAAGAATTAGAAGAATTTAAAGATTATAACTTTAGAACAGAGCGTTCTAAACATTTAATGTCAATGGGTATTCCATTAAATACAGATTCAACATTAAAAGGTCAAACAATATTCTTATCAGAACGAGCAGCTGAGTTAATGCAGGATAATATTATAACAGATAGAACTATTATAGATGTTATGGCATTTGCCCAATGTTCGGATTCAATGAACTATCTAGAAAAAGATAAATTTACACAATTATCAGCTAGTTTAATACATGAATATGATTATATATTCTATGTTTCACCTGAAGGGGTGGGAATAGAAGATAATGGTGTAAGGGAAACAGATTCAAAATATAGAGAATTAATAGATTTTACTATTAATATGTTTTTAGATAGATATCAATATAGAATTAAAAATTTAATTAAAATTAAGGGTACTACAAAAGAACGTATTAAGACTATACAAGAAACACTTTCTCTGCAATATGTATAACAAAAATATACCCACAATGAAAAAATTTGATCTTAAAGATGCAATAAAGTTAGAAATTAAAAGTATCCTTACAGAAGGTATAGGCGACGATTTAGATGCAAATCAAGAAAAAGTTAATACTTTAAAAGCAGCTATAGATGCTGCAGGAGAAAATCTTGAAGAAGTCTACCAAACTAGATCCAAAATGGAACAAATAGTTGATCTATTCCAGGAGATGATGGATGATGAATACGATGGAGTACCATATCCAAAAGTATTAAATAGATTAGTTAAATTTATAGATGACGACTATAAAGCTGCAGAAAGAGAAGGTGAAAAATTTTTAAATATAAGAGAAGAAGAAGAACCAACAGCAGCAGATTTAAAAAAAGAAAAATCAATAGCTAAAGAAAAGGCAGATGCTTTAAAAACAAAAGAAGCAATTGATAAAATTAAAAAAGATCTTAAAAAAAATAAGTCTGAACTTCTAAAAATATCAAAAATTGACAGAAAAGAAAGAACAAAATCTGAGCAGTCATTATTTGATAGTATGGTAGATAAGACTAAAGAATTAAAGAAACTTGAAAAATCTCTTTAGAAATATACAATCTATAACAATAGTTGTATTACTTATTATTATACTTTTTTTAAGAGAATGCCAAGGAACTAAAATTACATCTCCATCAGAAGAAGGTACAGTAGTAAAGATAGAAACTAAGTACGATACTATTGTAAAAACTCTAAAAACTTATGTCCCAGAATACAGAACAGAAGTAAAATGGAGAATTAGAACTATTCATGATACAATAGAAGTACATGATACTATCCCTATAGATACTTTATCTATATTAGAAGATTATTTTAAAGCATACGCGTATGCAGACACATTAGCAAAAGATAGTGTTACCTTTATAATAAATGATACTATAACGCAAAATAAAATAATATCAAGAGGAATAAAATATTCTTTAGTTTACCCTACTACAATAATTTCAAAAGAAAGTGCAGTAAACAAAAGAGAGTTATATATTGGGGCTGGATTAGGATTAGCAGGTGGTAATTTTAACAATATAGGAGGAGAATTAATACTAAAAACTAAAAAACAAACATTGTATGGTATTGGTTTTGGTTTAACTGTAGTAGACATTAATTTAGTACCTACTATATCAGGTAAAATGTATTGGAAAATTAAAATGCCAAAAATTAAAAAACCTACTATTACTGATTTAATAGACCCAACAATTAAATGAGCGATATTAAAAAAATAATAAGACAAGAATATTTAAAATGTGCTTCAGATCCTGTACATTTTATGAAAAAATATTGTTTTATACAACACCCTCAAAGAGGTAGAGTTATATTTAATTTATACCCATTTCAAGAAAGAGTATTAAACTTATTTAATGATAACCCATATTCTGTTATTTTAAAATCTAGACAATTAGGTATATCTACTTTGTCTGCAGGTTATTCTTTATGGTTAATGTTATTTCATAAGGATAAAAACATACTTTGTATAGCAACGAAACAAGAAACTGCTCGTAACATGGTTACAAAGGTAAAATTCATGTTTGAAAATTTACCTTCATGGCTTAAAATTACAGCACCTGAAAATAACAAATTATCTTTACGGTTAGCAAATGGATCTCAAATAAAAGCAACCTCAGCGGCATCTGATGCAGGTAGATCAGAAGCAGTATCACTTCTAATAATAGATGAGGCAGCCTTTATTGATAATATAGGTGAAATATGGGCTTCAGCTCAACAAACATTAGCTACTGGTGGTGGGGCAATAGTATTAAGTACTCCTTATGGTACTGGAAATTGGTTTCATAAAACATGGGTAGCTGCAGAAAATCAAGAAAATGATTTTTTACCTATTAAATTACCATGGTTTGTACATCCCGAAAGAGATCAAGAATGGAGAAACCGACAAGATGATTTATTAGGTGATCCTAGAATGGCAGCACAAGAATGTGACTGTGATTTTAGTACTTCTGGTGATGTAGTATTTTATGGAGAGTGGATGGAGTTTATTAAAGAAACCACTATATCAGAACCAACCGAAAGAAGAGGTGTTGATCAAAATTTATGGATTTGGGAACCAGCTGATTATTCAAGAGAATATATGATTACAGCTGATGTAGCTAGAGGTGATGGTAAAGATTTTTCGGCATGCCATGTAATGGATGTATTAACTAATACTCAAGTAGCAGAATATAAAGGACAGATGCCACCTAAGGAATTTGGATACTTTTTAACTGGTTTAGCTACAGAATATAATAATGCAATGTTAGTAGTTGAAAATGCTTCAATAGGGTGGGCAACACTAGATGCAATAATTGAGAGAGGGTATAGAAACTTATATCATTCTCCTAAATCAGAACAACTAACGGCACAATCTTATCTTAGAGTGTACGAGGGCAATAGTGAAATGACTCCGGGTTTTACAATGTCAATGAGAACAAGACCTCTTTGTATTAATAAAATGAGAGAATTTATTGGCGATAAAAGTGTAACTATTCGCTCAAAACGTTTACTAGAAGAAATGAAAGTATTCATTTGGCGTAATGGAAGACCAGAAGCTCAAAGAGGTTACAATGATGACTTGGTTATGTCATTTGGGATTGGTATGTTCCTACGAGACACGTCGTTAAAATTTCAACAAGAAAGTGTAGACAGAGCTAGAGCCGCTTTAGGTGCAGTTAAGTCTAATAGCACAACTTGGAGTGGAGGATATTCAACTAATAGTGTTGAAAATCCATATAAAATGGACGTAGGTGGTAAAAATGAGAGTATAAAATGGCTCTTATGATATTTATAAATAAATAATAAAATGGCAGATAAAGGACTATTTCCTAGACTTAAAAGATTATTCTCTACAGATGTAGTGATTCGTAATGTAGGTGGCAATCAACTTAAAGTATTTGATGTAAATTCTATACAAAAAACAGGGAATTTAGAAACAAATGCTCTTATAGATAGATTCAATAGAGTTTATACTAACTCATCTACTTCGCTATATGGTGAACAAACTAACTTTAATTATCAATATTTAAGACCCTCGTTATATTCTGATTATGATGCAATGGATACAGATGCTATTATAGCTTCTGCTTTAGATATTGTAGCCGATGAGTCTACTCTTAAAAATGATATGGGTGAAGTAATAGCAATTAAATCATCTGACGAAGATATTCAAAAAATATTATATAATTTATTTTATGATGTATTAAATGTAGAATTTAATCTATGGATGTGGATTAGAAATATGTGTAAATATGGTGATTTTTTCTTAAAATTAGAAATAGCAGAAAAATTTGGTGTATATAATGTTATCCCTTACACTGCATTCCATATTGAAAGATTAGAAGGTCAAGATAAAGAAAATCCTGCTGAAATAAAATACAGATTTGACCCACAAGGTGTAGCTGCATCTGATTATGGCTATTACAATGCACCTAATCAAGATAGTGGTAGAGGTATATTTTTTGATAATTATGAAATGGCTCATTTTAGATTATTAACAGATGTTAATTTCTTACCTTATGGTAGATCATATATAGAACCTGCTCGTAAATTATTTAAACAATATACTTTAATGGAAGACGCTATGTTAATCCATAGAATAGTAAGAGCCCCAGAAAAAAGAATTTATTATATGAATGTAGGATCTATTCCTCCAAATGAAGTAGATGCATTCATGGAAAAAACAATTACTAAACTTAAACGTACTCCTTATTTAGATCAAAATACAGGTGAATATAACTTAAAGTACAACATGCAAAACCTATTAGAAGATTTTTATATACCAGTAAGAGGTAATGATCAATCTACTAAAATTGAAAATGTAAATGGTTTACAATGGGATGGAATTCAAGATGTAGAATATTTAAGAGATAAATTATTTGCTGCTCTTAAAGTTCCTAAAGCATTTATGGGTTATGATGAAACAACAGATGGTAAAGCTACATTAGCAGCTCAAGACATTAGATTTGCTCGTACTATAGAACGTATACAAAGAATTATAACATCAGAATTATATAAAATAGCATTAGTACATTTATATACTCAAGGTTATAGAGATGAACAATTATCTAATTTTGAATTATCATTAACTACACCATCTATTATTTACGATCAAGAAAGGGTAGCATTAATGAAAGAAAAGATGGATCTAGCTACTCAAATGACTGACACTAATCTTTTTCCAACAGACTTTATTTACGATCATTTATTCCATTTAAGTGAAGATAAATTTGATGAATATAGAGACTTAGTTAGAGAAGATGCTAAACGTAAATTTAGAATAGCACAAATAGAGGCAGAAGGTAATGATCCATTAGAAACAGGTAAATCTTATGGCACACCACATGACTTAGCTTCATTATATGGAAAAGGTAGAATGTATGACGAACCTGGAAATGTCCCAGAACCTGAAAAATATGATGAAAAATCTGTATTGGGTAGACCAAATGAAAAAGCATCTAAAAGAAATACACAAGATGATAATTTTGGAAAAGACAGATTAGGAGTAAAAGGTACAAAGGATGATTATAATACTACTAAAAAATCACCATTAGCTTTAGAAAATAATGAATTTTTAAAACAAAAAGATATGTTAAAAGCAATTCCTACTAACAAAAAAACCCTAGTATTTGAGGGGAAAAAAGATAAACCTTCATTTTTAGATGAATCTAATATTAAGGAATAGGAATTCTTATATATTTATAAAAAAATAATCATTGATGTATATAAAACACTCAAAATTCAAAAATACAGGTATATTATTTGAAATACTAGTAAAAAGGATAACAGCTGACACTTTATCCAATGGTGACTCGCCAGCAATAAACACATTAAGAAAATATTTTGTTAATACCGAATTAGGTAAGGAATATAAACTATATGAAATGGTGTTTAAGGGGAAAAATGTCAAAGAAAATAAAGCTAATGCTATATTAAATACTGTGATTGAATCTTCTAAAAAACTTAATAGAACAAGATTAAGAAAAGAAAAATATAATTTAATTAAAGAACTTAAGGAAAATTATAATACAGCAGATTTATTCAAAACAAAAATATCAGATTATAAAACATATGCTTCACTTTATACTTTATTTGAAGTATACAATACTGAAAATCCAACAGATCCTAACCAAATAGTTGATAATAAAGTTATTATTTTAGAACATCTTACAAGCACACCCATAGAAAGAGATAATGTTAAGGGTGATATTATAGAAGAATTTAAATCATATGATAAGGATGTTCGTATTTTAACTTACAGAATACTATTAGAAAAGTTTAATGAAAAATATTCAGATTTATCTCCAACACAAAAAAGAATATTAAAAGAATTTATTAATTCTGTAGATAATACTTCATCATTAAAGGATTTTTATAATACTGAAGTACAAAATATTAAAAAGACAATATCAGAACAGATTAAAGTTACTAAAGATAAAATCATTCAAATTAAATTAGAAGAAGTTTCTAAATTAATAAATGAATTAAATAAAAAAGATAAAGTAAAAACCGACCATTTAGTAGACCTACTCCAATACCACAGTCTTTTAAATGAATTAAACAAAGTTCATGCATCATTATAGGCTTAAAGAAATAGAAGTAGGTGATACAGCGATTAGAATGGGTAAAAAATCTACGGTTTCTGCTATTGACGATAAAACAGGTAGAATCGAATGGGATATAGTAGATGCTGCTGATTTTTCATCTGTATATAAATCACTATCTAAGGCAAAAGATTTTTTAAGTACATTAGAAAAAGAAGGCAAAGCTAAAGATGATACTGTAATAGACGGATTCGCTAGAGACATAGCCAAATTATTTAATGCATTCAGAACACACGTTAGAAAGACATATCCAAAAGAATACGAACGTGTATCAAGATTAAAAGAATCTATTACTGAAGCTAAAAACATGACTTTTGGAGATTTTTTAGATGATTTAGATAATAGATTTGTAGATATTTTAAAAGCTGCTAAAGGCTTAAATGCTGAAAACAGCAATACAATTGATATGAGAGCTACACTAAATCAAAATTTTACTTTATTTAGAAATTACATATCAGCATTAAAAAAACAATATAGTGATGAACTAGGGAAAGAATTAACATTTTCTGTAGAAGAAATGTCTACAACTGGTGGTGGTGCCGGAGCTGCTTCATTTAGTGGTGGTACAGGAATGCAATACGCTACACCTTATGCTTTTAGATTAAAAGGTAAAAAACCAAACATTAAAGCATATAAAGAAATGGGTTATGAAGAAGTAAAAGAAGACATTTCATTAGAGGAAATGGAAGAATTTGCTGAAGGTAGAGGTGAAGGTGCAGATAAAATAGCAGAAAATGCTAAAGAAAAAGGTGGTAATTCGATGTTAACGTATCACCATTTTAAGGTTAAATCCCCTTACTATAAAGAAGCATCAGATGGTAATTTTAATAAAGACAAATTTACTGAAGAATATAAAGGATTTTTAGAAGAACTAAGTGAATCTACCAAAGATGGTATGGACATTGACCCAATAGCATTTCAAGAAGTTATGGGTAAAATTGAAGTTTTAGGTGAATTATTAATTGAAAATAAAGAGCCATTAAACGAAATTAAAGAAGACATTGGGGCTACATTAGGACCAGGACCTAAAGCAAGTAGTGATGGGGTTAAAGATAGTGCATATGTAAAACAATTTAAATATTCATTAGTTCCTAAAAAAATTAAAAATTCAGGTATTGAAGTAAAACAATTATTTGAAGATGATACCCCACAAGTTAAATTCCAAAAACAAAGAATAGAAGCATTTAGTGTAATTGAGAAAGAACTTAACGATATTTATAAGATGATAAGCAACGCAAAAGATGAAACTTTAGATTATTACAATGATAATCCTTCATCATATGCAGTTGTTAAATCAACTGATTTAGTCATTGATTATTTAAGAGATATTAAATCTCTACTAAAACCAACATAATGAAGAGAAAAACATTACAAGAACAATATAATTTAATTAAAGAAGGAAAAGGTCACGATAATTCATTTATAAAAGATGCTAAGAGACAATTCCCTAATTTTGTTCGTACATCAGCTAACATTAATGAAACTATTGATAGTTTAAAACGTAATCATATTATTAGTGAAAATTATGTAGATTTAAAACCTTTAAATAACCCACTTAGTGAAAGGAAAAAAGAAGGATATGAAACAGCATTTGCTAAATTTCTAGAAGAAGCTAAAGCAATAGAAAAGAAAACATCTAAAGAAGTTGAAGAATTACAAGCGCCTAAAAAAGGATACGATTATAAAGATGATAAACTTCTTAATAATGTAGCAGGTGAGCAATTCCGTCAAGGGTACTACACAGAACTTACAGATGAAGCCAATGCAGATAAAACTAAACAAGAATTAATTGATTTAGTAATTAAAAACTTAGATAAAAATCCATCTTACTATGTAGAAGAAGCTCAATTTGGTGTTAAAGGAATTGGCTACACAGAGGACTACCCAGGATTAGGTAAAGGTAAAATGGTTAAAGACGCTGGTAAAGGTGGTGGATATGGAGAAGCTACTAAAAAAGACTTTCCTAAAGGAGAAGTAGGAACAGGGTACTTAGCTGAAGGTAAAAAACCAGGATACATAGCTAAACTTGCTGAAATAGATAAACAATCAAAAGTAGTTGCTTTAGAGGCAAAAATTGAAGCATTAGCAGAAATTATTTCAACAAAAGAAACAAGAATTTCAATGATATCAGAAGATGAAGATCTTGCTGAATTAATGGATAAAGGTAAAATTAAAGAAATCCAAAAAGAAATTAAAATTTTGATGAAAGAAAAAGCTAAAATGGAAAAGCTTTACGAAAAAATGCGTGGTAAGAAGAAAGAGGTAATGGAAGAGGATACTGAAGTTCAAGAAGATCTAGGTTCAGACGATGTAGTTGATTTAAACGTAGATAATCCTGCAAGAGATGCAGAAATAGGAATGAATTTACCACAATAAGAAATTATGAAGCAAGTACTTATAGAAACACAAATGTTTAAACCTGTTAAAGGAATGCTATCAGAAGGTAAAATGTCTGAAAGTGGTAATCCTTTAGTAGAAGGTATCTTAGCTACAGCTGAAATTAAAAATGGTAACGGTAGGTATTATTCTAAAGATCTATGGGACAGAGAAATAGACAAATACAGAGAACTAGTAGACCAAAATAGAGCAATGGGAGAATTAGACCACCCAGAATCTCAAGTTGTAAATTTAAAAAATGTTTCACACAATATAAAAGATATGTGGTGGGATGGAGATAATGTAATGGGTAAGATAGAAATTTTACCTACACCATCTGGAAATATATTAAAAGCTTTAATTGATAGTGGAGTTACTTGTGGTGTATCATCACGAGGAATGGGTTCATTAGAACAAAGAGGAGAATTAATGGAAGTTCAAGATGATTTTGAACTATTATGTTGGGATTTTGTATCAACCCCTTCAAATCCGGGTTCATACATGAAAACTATTAAAGAAGGAAAAGAAATTAATACTAACCCCTATAAAAAAATAAGTTCTATTATAACGGAAATATTATGCTCAAATGGCAGCTGCCCCATTATATAGAACTATGGATGAACCAATATTAATTGCACTCATATCAGCCTTAGGGATTAAAGAAATTTGGAATATCATCAAAAAGAGGATGGACCAAAAAAATGATCAAATTAAGCGAGAAGATAACTTATCTCTAAAAGTTATAGAAGAACTAAGATCTAAACTAAAAAATCTAGAAGAAAAACAAAACATACTTATAGAGGAAAATACAGCGCTAAAAATCAAGGTAGCTAGAATGGAAGAACGTATAATTAAAAGTGCGGCCCATAGTAAAAAAAGAAAATAAAAAACTAATCAGTTTTATAGTTTTCCTCAAGCAATAACAACATACAAAAAAATTTAACTTGTTTCAACAATAGTTGCATTAACTCAATTATTAACTAAACTTTTAATCATGGAAGAAATAATGAACAAAATAACAGGTTTTTTAGGCGGGATAACAACAATTCTATTATCCTTTGTATCACTAAGTATCTTAGCTGAAGTAATATTCGGGGTAGGAGTATTTGGTACCAGTGTAGTAGCCAATGTCATGGAGCTTATTAAAGCCCTAGGTGACGGAGGATTTGTTGGGGTCATAGCCCTAATTATTTTAATTCAACTTTTTTCAAATAAAAAGTAGGAGTTAAGAGATAATTGCTAGCACAAAAACCTAGGAAGAAATTTCTGGGTTTTTTTTGACTTTAAATAATTTTCATATACGTATACTCGTAAATATGCCGTTTCTATACGGTATTAGACAAAATGTTTAATTACTATTACGTTTAACACAATAAACGTACTTTCCCAACAAAAATAAATTTAGGAAGAATGAACAGAGAATTTTTAAAAGAGGCTATCGCCGATGCAAAAGCTGTCAAAGAATCAGCAATTGCAAATGCTAAAGTTGCTCTAGAAGAAGCTTTCACTCCCCAACTTAAATCTATGCTTGCTGCTAAGCTCGAAGAAATGGATTCTGTAGATGAAGACGACGTAAAAGAAATGCGTGGTTCATCTTATGAAGAAGACGACACAATGAGAGAAGAAATGACTGATCCAGACATGAGACATGGAGAAGACGAAGATGGCAAACCTGAAGCTGGTGCTCTTAAAGCAACAGAGAAGGATAGAGAAATAAATGAGGACGAAGAAGTTAATCTAGATGAAATTTTAGCTGAAATTGATAACGAGGTTTCAGAAGACGCCAGAACAGATGCCGAAGAAGAAGGCTATGAAGATGGTATGGAAGATGAAAAAGAAGATATGGAAGATGATGAATTAAATCTTGACGATATGTCAGATGATGATTTAAAATCATTCATTGAAGACGTTATCGCTGATATGGTTAGTGCTGGTGAATTAGAAGCTGGTACAGAATTTGAAGCAAAAGACGAAGAAGTCGAAGTAGAAGTTGAAGACGAAATAGAAATTTCGGAAGAAATGAAAGACGAAGATAAAATGGAAGAAGCAGTAGGTAACCCTATTAGCACTTCTGTCAAAATGGGATCTAAAAATAAGTACGATGAAGATTTCATGAAAGCTATTAAAGGTGATATTAAAAATTTATCATCAGAATTAAAAGCTTCAATGAAAAAAGCTCTTGGACTTAGTGAAGATCTTGACGAAATCAATACTAGTGCAGGTATGAATTTAAGCTATACTAAAGGAAATAAATACGATGAAGATTTCATGAAGGCTTTTAAAGGTGATATTTCAAAACTATCACAAGGTTTAAAAGACAAATTGAAAGGTCTCTTCAAAGAGGAAATGGAATTAGATGAAGCTTATAATACTATCAACACTTTAAGGTCTGAATTACACGAAGTAAATTTACTTAACGCAAAACTTCTATACACAAACAAGATTTTTAAATCAAAATCATTGACTGAGAAACAAAAAGGTAAAGTTTTAGAAGCGTTTGACAAAGCAAATGACGTCAAAGGAGTAAAATTAGTATACGAAACTCTAGATAAAAACATGAAAGTGAAATATAAGAGTTCAGTTACTGAAGGAATCGTAGGTTCCGCTTCTAAGGGCATGAGTAATGTTAAAACTATGAAAAAACAACCTATAGTTGAATCAAATGAAATGGTTTCTAGATTTCAGAAACTTGCAGGTATAAAATAAATTATAAATTAAAATTAAAACTTAAAAAATGAGTCAATTAAACTCCCTTTTAGAAAGTGCTAATCCTTATAAGTCGCTACAAAGTGATGCGGCTAGATTAGCAAACAAGTGGGATAAGACAGGATTGTTAGAAGGTATCGGAAATGAAACCAACAAAAACAATATGTCTATGATCCTAGAAAACCAAGCTAAGCAATTAGTTATGGAAGAAAGTAGCACAGGTGGTGGCGCTGGTGCTGGTACATTTACTCCTGGAACAGGAGCACAATGGGCTGGTGTAGCTTTACCATTGGTAAGAAAAGTATTTGGACAAATAGCAGCAAAGGAATTTGTTTCTGTTCAACCAATGAACTTACCTTCTGGTCTAGTATTTTTCCTAGATTTCCAATATGGTACTACAAAAACTCCATTTGCTGATGGTTCATCTTTATACGGTGATCCAAGTCAAACTCCTCCAGGATTTGGTAACACAAATACAGGTGGTCTTTATGGTGCTGGTAGATTTGGTTATTCAATCAACAACACATCTTCAGTAATAGCAGCTGGAAACATGGCAACATCTTCCGCTAACTTTTACTCAGATTTAGATGCTGATAGTGATTTTTTAACAAGAATCTCTGGTTCAGGTGCTACTCAAGTACAAGTATGTACAATACAAAAAGCAGCTTTAGGTGCAAATGCTGATTATGAAGCTATTCAAGGATTTTACCTTTCAGGTTCAAATGGTCCAACAGTAGCTCAACAATTCCCACAGTTTACTAAACAAACTGCTACAACTATTGACTTTATCGTTACTAGTGGATCTATTGATCCAGCAGGTGCTGCAGGTGTTGCTTCATTAATATATACATTACAACCAACTGATGCTGATAGAGGTGATTTTGAAGAAGGTAATAACAACCTAAACAATAACAACAACCCAATCACTATCCCAGAAGTAAATGTACAAATGAGAAGTGAAGCTATCGTAGCTAAAACTAGAAAATTAAAAGCTGTTTGGACTCCTGAGTTTGCTCAAGATTTAAATGCTTACCATTCTCTAGATGCAGAAGCAGAATTAACATCAATTATGAGTGAATACATTTCATTAGAAATTGATCTAGAAATTTTAGCAATGCTATTAGATGCTGCTCCAACTACAGAGTACTGGAGTGCTAATAATAACGAAGCTATTTCTGCAACAGGTGTAGTACAAGCTGATTTAGGATTCTATAACTCTCAAGGTCAGTGGTTCCAAACTTTAGGAACTAAAATGCAAAAACTATCTAACGAGATTCACCAGAAAACTTTAAGAGGTGGTGCTAACTTTATGGTAATTTCTCCAAAAGTAGCAACTATTCTTGAATCAATCCCAGGATTTGCTTCAAATTCTGATGGTGATGCTGCTAAGATGAAGTATGCGTTTGGTGTTCAGAAAGCTGGACAAATGAACAGTAGATATGATGTATACAAAAACCCTTATATGACAGAGAATACAATTCTTATGGGATATAGAGGTGGACAATTCTTGGAAGCTGGTGCAGTATTTGCTCCATACATTCCATTAATTATGACTCCAATGGTATACGATCCAGATACGTTTACACCAAGAAAAGGTCTATTAACTAGATATGCTAAGAAAGTAGTAAGACCAGAATTTTACGGAAAAATCCAAATAGGTGGATTAAACACTCTATAAGAGTAACTGTATAATTTTTAATAAAGAGAGGCGCTATTTGCGCCTCTTTTTTTTCCTTAAATATTTATAATCAATAAACAGTTTTTACAAATATATGGCATCAAAACCCCACACAGATGAGATTTATAAGGAAAAAAGAATTCCTAAAAATCCAATTAAGTTTAAACTTCAACTAAATGAAGAACAAAAACTAGCAAAAGAAAAAATATTAAATAATACTATTACTTTACTTGCTGGATCAGCGGGTTCAGGTAAAACGTTATTATCATGTCAAATAGCGTTAGATGGTCTATTTAGGAGAATTTATGATAAGGTAATAATAACACGTCCAACAGTATCAAAAGAAGAAATTGGATTTTTACCTGGTGATTTAAGAGAAAAAATGGATCCTTGGGTTCAACCTATCTACCAAAATATGTTTTTACTTTATGATAAAGTTAAAGTAGAAAAATTCATTGAAGAAGGAAAAATAGAAATTGTACCTGTATCATTTATGAGAGGTAGAACATTTGTAGATTCATGCATTATAGTAGATGAAGCACAAAACGTTACTCATGAACAAATGGAAATGATTATAACTAGAATAGGTAAAAGAAGTAAAATGATTATATGTGGAGATGACCACCAAGTTGATTTAAAAAATAAAGCAGATTCTGGATTTAGATTTATATATAAAGCAGCTTGCAAAATAAAAAAACTAGAATCTATTAAATTACTTGAAAATCATAGAGATCCTATTGTAGAAGATTTAATTGAATATTATGAAGAAAAAATATTAGGTGGAATAAAATTAAAAACTTCCGGCTCTAAGGGAAGGAAGTAATAATTTCCGCATATTTATAATAAAAATAAGTATGGCATCAACACTTACACCAACTACATTCAAAGTTAAAATTAAAGAAGAGCACGTAGTTCGAAATATCAGCACACTATATGAAAATATAGTTGAAATTAAAAATGTTACTAACGTTGATAGAAGAATAGTTACTATTCCACATACATCATCAGTTGATTTAATTAACATAAATGGTGTAGTACCAGGAGCAGGTACATTTCCATCAAGTAGTATTCAATATGCAAGAATTACTAATTTAGATAATTCAAGTTCTCTAGCAGTTACATTTAGTAGCTCAAGAGATGAATATTGGTCACAAAAATTAAACCCAACCACATCTTTAGTGTGGTCAGGAGCAGAAGTAAGTGGTAGTTCATTTAATGGTACACTTTCTTCAGATTTAACATCAATAAAAGTCTATCCAATGAGTAGCAGTATAGATGTTGAATACGTAATTGTAAACGCTTAACAAAAAAAACAATGGCAAACATTCCAATATGGCCCGGATCTAGTTCATTTCACCCAGGAGATACACCTTTTGGTTTTTATGATACAGACATAGAATTTCAAACAGATGCAAATAAAGTATCAGTTTTCTCAGCAAGAAGGCTAGGATATCCTATTGTAGATGTTGAATTACAAGATTTAAACTTTTTTGCTGCTTTTGAAGAAGCAGTTACAGTATACGGTAATGAAGTATATGCATATAAAATTAGAGAAAACTATTTATCCCTAGATGGGGCGGATGATACAATAGATATTAATAATTCAATAGTAACTCCTAGTTTAGCTAGAGTAATAGAATTATCAGAACAATATGGTACTGAAGCAGGAACAGGTGGTAATGTAGATTGGAAACAAGGAGCAATTCGTTTAGAAACAGGTAAACAAGAATATGATTTAGATGCTTGGGCTGTAGAAAATGGATATTTAAAGGGTGATTTAGAAATTAAAAAAGTATTTTTTGAAGGTGATCCTGCTATTATAAAATTTTTTGATCCATATGTAGGATCAGGAGCAGGCATTATGAATGTAATGGATAGTTTTGGGTGGGGTAATTATTCTCCTGCTATTAACTTTGTATTAATGCCTATAAATTACGATTTACAAGTAATACAACAGATAGAATTAAATGATATGATTAGAAGATCTAATTTTTCATTTGAAATTCACAATAATAAATTAAGAATATTCCCTATACCAACAGCAAACAGCACAGTATACGCTCCTAATTTATATTTTGATTTTTTACTTAAATCAGAAAGAATAGCAAATTCTATTAAAGATCTTCCTGGCAAGATAAATGATATAAGTAGAGTCCCTTATGTTAACCCAACATATACTAAGATAAATTCAGTAGGTAGAAGTTGGATATTTGAGTATACATTAGCATTATGTAAAGAAATGTTAGGTTATATTAGAGGTAAATACGATACAGTACCAATACCAGGTTCTGAAGTTCAATTAAATGAAGCTGATTTAATAACAGCTGCTACAACAGAAAAACAAGCATTAATAGATAGATTAAGAGCATACTTAGATGAAACTTCAAGAGAAAAATTACTCGAAAGAAGATCACTAGAAACAAATTTTAGGAAAATAGAACTTGAAGAAGTTCCTAATGTAATTTACATAGGTTAATATGGCATTATACGGTGGACAAAGAGATATAAGCCTATTTAGGCATATAAATAGGGAATTAATGGGTAATATCATTACTCAACAATGTGCATTCTACAAATATAAAGTAGAAGAAACAAATGTTAACATTTATGGTGAATCCGCACAAGAAAAATACTATATGGGTCCTGTTTTATTAAATTGTATAATAGAAAGACGAGACCAACAATACCCAGAAACTGATTTAGGTACTGATTTTAGTTGGGGAGCTACGTTTAAATTTTTAAGAGATGATTTATTAGAAGCATCAAAAGATTTTAATAAAAACTTTGATAAAGGTGACCATAATTATGGAGCTAATTTAGTCCCTGAAGTAGGTGATATTATTTTATACCAAGAAGGATATTATGAAGTAGATACAATAGTATCAAACCAATATTTTACAGGTAAAAACCCAGATTACCCTAATGAACCTGGAAATTTTAATCCAGGATTAGAAAATTTTGGAAGTAGTATTTCAATTATTTGTGAAACTCATTATGTACCCGCTGATAAAGTAGGTATTACTAGAGAAAGATATATATAATGACAGAAAAAGGAAGAAAACCAATACCAAAAACTCAAAGACAATTAAGTCTTTCACAACAAACTCCATATGTTCCTCCTTTAGGCGCACCTGGTTTTTCCCCTACTGGTAACCCTAATAGTGAAGTTCCTTTTAATGAAAATAGAGGTGCTCAAATATCATATAAAGGAGATAATACAAAACCCTTAACATTAGGTTTTAAAGAAATTGATGAAGCTATATTTTATTATTTTGATAATGTTATTAAACCTTCAGTACTACAGAATGGGTCAAGGTTAAATGTCCCTGTTATATATGGTAATCCTGAAAGATGGAAACAAATCCAAAAAGATGGATTTTATAGAGATCTAAAAGGTAAAATTATGATGCCTATTATTGTCTTTAAAAGAAATAATTTTGAAAAATTAAGGAATTTATCAATTAAATTAGATTCTAATAACCCAAACAACATTCATGTTTTTGAAAAACCATATAGTGTTAAAGATGCTTACAGTAATTTTAATCTATTAAATAATAGAACACCACTCAAAGAATATTATGCGGTTATTATGCCAGATTACGTGAAAATAACGTATGACTTTGTAGTTTCAACGTACTACGTGGAACAACTAAACACGTTGATTGAAAATATTCAATACGCGTCTGATTCATATTGGGGAAACCCAGAAAGGTTTAAATTTAAAGCAATAATTAATAGCTTTGCTACACCTGTAGAAATAGTCCAAGGTGGAGAAAGAACAGTAAAAGCTACATTTCAATTAGATTTATATGGGTATTTAATTCCACAAAATATACAAAAAAGTATGACATCTATTTCAAAATACAGTAGTAAATCAGTAGTAAATATTAATAATGAAGTAGTTACTAGTCTATCAACAACCCCTCCTATTCCTAGAAATACAATAGAGCCAAATAATAATGATTGAATACATACGAAAACTAACTAAATAATATTTATAATAAAAGCGTATGTCTATTATTCTTAGAAATATAAAGGGATCTGAATTAACATTTACTGAAGTTGATGGGAATTTTTCTTCATTATTTTACTCTAGTTCATTAGATGGTAATACTTTAAAATTACATTATTACCCTAATACTTCTCAATCAATAGACTTATCAGCATTATCCCCTAATGCATTCTCAGGTTCTTTATTAATAACTGCATCTGCGGCTGATAACACAGTAACCTTTACTAAAGGAGATGGTTCTACATTTCCTGTTATAGTACAAACTGGATCAATAGCAAACACACTAACAACAGCATCAATATCATCAAATGTAATAACATTTACAAAAGCAGATGGTGATCAATTTGCAATAACAGTAAATACAGGTTCGGTAAGTGGTGATATATTTGCCCAAACAGGTTCATTTTATGCTACAACAAACGATTTACAAATATCAGGTTCACTTACAGTAACAGGTTCGTCTATAACATTTGATACTAAAAATGCATCTTATGGTTCTACTAGATTTTCAGGTAGTGTACGTTTTCGTGATGATGTAATAGTTGGAGATGATTTAGATGTAAAAGACGAAACAACCTTAGATAAACAAGTAGCAATTGGATATCGAGGAAATGAAAACTTATTTAACGGGTATACTTTATCGGTATCCCAATCCACAGATAAAGGTGCAGTCTTAGTTGAAGGTGCAGCATTCATATCAGGTTCACTTACAATTACTGGTAGTAATACAATAGTAGGTAATATAACAGCATCTAACAATATAAGTTCAAGTGGGTATATTTCAGCATCATCCTTTAATGCTGCCCCAAATACAATAAATGAATTAACAGCTTCATATGCGATAACCTCATCCCATGCTTTAAATACATCTACTTATGATTATTTAGCAATTGGAACTATTCCTAGTGCTACAGTAAATGCTCCACCTATGGGTGAAAATTACATCTCAGCTTTAGGTGTAGCAACTACAGGTGGATCTGGAACAGGTATGACAGTTGACACAGTAGTGGAAGGAGGAGGAGTTCTAACAGTTACAATAAATAACCCAGGTACTGGATATGTAATAGGTGATAACAATATAGTAATAAGTGGTGGTAATGGTGCTGCTGTAATAACATTAAGTGGAACTATTAGTGAAACAAATCCTAGTCTAAGACTTATTGACAACACTTTTACTTTTGACGATGTAAAACTAACTGGAGGTACAAATGTTACTATAACAAGAACAAGTGATACTGGTATAACATTTGATGCTGCATCAACAGCAACCCCCGGGGGTTTAACAACACAAATACAATTTAACGATGCTGGAAGTTTTAATGGAGACCCAAGACTAATATTTAAAAAATCAACAGGGTTAATTCAATTAAGTGGAAGTTTAGAAATAACTGGTTCTTCTGATTCAAATTCTTTTTTAATAAAAAGTGCTAGCTTAGAAACATTTAAAATAAATGATAAAGGAGTAGCAGTATTTGGTGATTTACCTTATACCCCATCTGCAATAGAAGGAGGACTAATATTTTCAGGCTCAAACTTTTGGGTAGGATTATAAAAAAACATATATGTATAACAAAAATATTAAATAAAATAAAATGGCAAATTGGAAAAAAGTCTTAGTCTCAGGAAGTAGTATTGAGGTCGCAAGCATAACAGCATCCGTTGTTCCTACAAATAGTAGCACATCATTAAGAACTTTAATGGTTGATCCTGCAACAGGTCACATCTTTAGAACAGGTTCTTATGGTGGTGGTGGAGGTGGAGGTTCATTAGAACCTTTAACTGACGGAAATGGTATTGTTGATTTTAGCTATGATGGTGGAACTGCAAGAACTGTTGCTGTTGAAGCAGATGGTGCTACATTAACAGTAGGATCAGGAGGAGTTAAAGTAACAGATTTAGGTATTGGTACAGGCCAGTTAGCCACAGATGCAGTAACAACAGTAAAAATAACTGATTTAAATGTAACAACAGGTAAACTTGCAGATGATGCAGTTACAACAGCTAAAATTGCTCCAAATTTAGGTACGTTTACAGGACATTCTTTTACAGGTTCATTCACAGGTTCATTTGCAGGTGATGGGTCAGGTTTAACAGGTATAACAGGTGCTACAACAACAGCAGCATTAACACAAGGAACAGGTGTTACCTCATTTAGTTTCAATGGTTCTTCAGCAGCTACAGTTTCAGTAGCAGGAGCAAGTGCTTTAACAGATGCAACATTAGTTAAATGGAATGACAGTGCAGGTACATTTGTAGATTCTAAAATCATAGAAGGTACTAATCTTATTACTATTGGAGCAGGTACAGATGAAGTAAAAATACCAGGTGATTTAAGAGTACAAGGTACAGCTTCATTTCAAAATTCAACAACATTATTAGTTGAAGATAGATATATTTTAGTCAACTCAGGTTCAACTTCAGGTAATCAAGGTGGTATTGTAATTCAAACAGAAAATACACAAAATGTAGGTCAATTATTTGGTTACAATGGTTCTACTAGTAGATGGGCTATTAAATCAGCATTTGATGCAGAATCAACTACAGACTTTAATCCTCAAGCTTATATGGGATTAACTTCGGGTTCAGCAATAACAAATCCTAATGCTGCAGGTGCAAGTGGTGTAAATGAAACTATAATAAAACAATCAGGTAATATCTATGTTAATAATACTTTAGAAGAAATTTGGATTTACTCATAATTTTTATTATATTCATTGTCAATAGTATCAAAAATTAAAAAAGTTATAAAAATGGGATTGAAAGATAGGATTAGTCTCCAAAAACCAAAACAGGAATCAAATAAACTTACTAAAAAAGAATTAGAAGTATTATTAAATATGGTAAAAAACAGCACCTTTAAAGGAGCTGATATAGAACCTATTTATAATTTAGTAATAAAACTCCAAGATCAATATACTAATTAAAATTAATAATAGTTATGTTTAATTTAACAGAATTATCTGTCCTAAGATCAGGATTAGAAACAGTAACCATATTAGGTAAAGAAGCTAGATTATTAGTTGCACTACAGGATAAAGTAGAAATGCATATAAATAAACTTCAACAAGGACCTCCCCAAGAAAACACTAAACTTTCTAAAGGACGTAAAATCTCTAAGTAGAGGTTGATATTTATCATAAATTGTTGGCCCCCGGGAAGTGGACTCATATTGAGTAACCAACCACAATAAAATAATATTATGCCAAATTGGAAAAAAGTAATTGTATCTGGCAGTGATGCAATATTATCTAATATAACTGCCTCAGGTAATATAAGTGCAAGTGGCGATGTTACTGCAAGTGGATTTTTAGGAGAATTTATTGGTAATTTAACTGGAAATGCAGATACCGCAACAATATTAGCAACATCTAGAAATATTAATGGAGTTCCATTTAATGGCTCTTCAGCTATTACTGTCCCAGCTGCAGGTTCAACCTTAACTGATACTGTACCAATAAGTAAAGGTGGTACCAATTTAACTTCATTAGGTAGTGCTTTACAAGTATTAAGAGTAAATGCTGCAGGAAATGGATTAGAATATTCTACATCTACTGTTGGAGATATAACTTCTGTATTAGGTGGAACTGGTATTACTGTTACAGACAGCTCAGGACCTTCCCCTTCAGTAGCAATTGATTCTACTGTAGTAACTTTAACTGGTGCTCAAGAATTAACTAATAAGGATTTAACAGGTGCAAGTAATACTTTCCCTACTTTTAACCAATCTACTACAGGAAATGCTGCAACCGCTACAATTTTACAAACATCCAGAACAATTGGTGGAGTATCATTTAATGGTTCTGCAAATATTAGCTTACCTGGTGTAAACTCAACAGGTAATCAAGATACATCAGGAACAGCTGCTTCTTTATCTGCTACCTTAATAACTGGAAGAGGAGGAACAGGTCTATCTTCTATAGGAACTTCAGGTCAAATATTATCAGTGAATGGAGCAGGAAATGCCCTAGAATATATTACACCAACCGTAGGAGATATAACAGCAATTCAAACTACTACGGGTGATCAGATGGTAATTACAAATGGTAATGGTCCAATACCGTCTTTAGCTATAACAACGGCAACAATAGCAGATGCAGGAACAGGCTTAGCAACAGCTGATCAAATTCATACATTTGTAACTACACAAACAGATGAAACAGCAGCAGATACATCGGGTAATGCCTCAACTTCTACAAAAATTGCTTCTATTACTAATGCTAATATTGTCCAACTAGCGGCAACTCAAGAACTAACTAATAAAGATTTAACAGGTGCAGGAAATACTTTTCCAACGTTTAATCAATCCACCACAGGCAATGCAGCAACTGCAACAACCTTACAAACAGCTAGAAATATTAATGGTGTAAGTTTTAATGGTAGTGCTGCTATAACAATAACTGCAGCGGGTTCTACACTATCAGACACAGTCCCAATAAGTAAGGGTGGTACAAATTTAACTTCAGTAGGTACAGCGGGTCAAATATTATCAGTGAATGGAGCAGGAAATGCCCTAGAATATATTACACCAACTGTTGGGGATATTACTGCTATAGAAACTACTACAGGAGATCAAATAGCAATTACAAATGGTAATGGTCCAATACCATCTTTAGCAATAACAACAGCAGCGATTGCAAATGGAGGTACTGGATTAGCTACAGCAGACCAAATTCACACCTTTGTAACTACTCAAACAGACGAAACAGCAGCAAATACTTCAGGTAATGCGGCTACATCAACTAAAATATCAAGCATTACAAATAGTAATATTGTTCAATTATCATCAACTCAAGCACTGACTAATAAGGATTTAACAGGTGCAGGAAATACTTTTCCAACGTTTAATCAAAATACTACGGGTAATGCAGCTACAGCAACTACATTAGAAACCTCTAGAAATATTAATGGGGTAGCATTTAATGGTAGTGCTGCTATAACTGTTCCTGCTGCAGGTTCAACCTTAACTGATACAGTTACAGTTGCAAAAGGTGGTACAAATTTAACATCCTTAGGTTCTGCGGGTCAAGTACTATCAGTAAACGGAGCAGGAAATGCTTTAGAATATACCACACCAACAACAGGAGATGTAACAGAAGTAACTTCTGCAACAACAGACCAAATAACAGTAGCAAATAGTACAGGTCCAAACCCTGCTATTTCAGCAGTAACAGGAGTTATAGCTAATGGGGAAACTTCTTTAGCAACAGCTGACCAAATTCATACTTTTGTAACTACACAAACAGATGCTACAGCAGCAGATACAAGTGGAAACGCTGCTACAGCTACAAATGTAGCATATACAGGTTTAACAGGAACAGTTCCTACTTGGAATCAAAATACATCTGGAACTGCTGCTTCTTTATCTTCTGTCTTAATAACTGGAAGAGGTGGAACAGGTTTAAATTCTATAGGAACTGCAGGTCAAGTATTAACAGTAAATGCCGCGGGGAATGGATTAGAATATGCTACTTCTACAACAGGTGATATTACTGGGGTAACTGCAGGAACAGGATTAACTGGAGGGGGTACGTCAGGTAATGTTACTTTAAATATTGATTCAACCGTAGCTACATTAACAGGTACTCAAACATTAACAAATAAAACATTAACATCTCCTACAATTGGAGATACTAGTAATATTACATTTCCAACATTTAACCAAAACACAACTGGAAACGCTGCTACTGCTACTTTAGCTGATAGTGCTACTGTATTAGCAACTCCTCGAGCAATTAATGGTGTTAATTTTGATGGTAGTGCTGCTATAACAATAACAGCTGCAGGTTCAACTTTATCAGACACAGTCCCAATAAGTAAGGGTGGTACAAATTTAACTTCAGTAGGCACAGCAGGTCAAATTCTATCAGTAAACGGAGCAGGAAATGCTTTGGAGTATATTACACCAACAGTAGGAGATATTACAGCAATTCAAACAACTACAGGAGATCAAATAGCAATTACAAATGGTAATGGTCCTATACCCTCATTAGCAATAACAACGGCAACAATAGCAGATGCAGGAACAGGTCTAGCTACTGCAGATCAAATTCACACCTTTGTAACTACTCAAACAGATGCTACAGCAGCAGATACAAGTGGTAACGCAGCTACGGCTACAATATTAGAAACAGCTAGAAATATTAATGGTGTAAGTTTTAATGGTTCTGCAAATATTACAATAACAGCAGCAGGTTCTACACTATCAGACACAGTCCCAATATCAAAAGGAGGTACTGGAGCTACTAGTGCAGGTGCTGCAAGAACATCTTTAGGAGTAGATGCAGCAGGAACAGTTAATTATACATTACCAACAGCAGCCGCAAATACATTAGGTGGTGTAAAAATTGGAAGTGGAATTTCAATATCAAGTGGTGTAATATCAGCAGATAATAATGGCACTATAACAAGTGTTACAGGAACCGCACCTGTTGCTTCATCAGGAGGGACTACACCTGTTATTTCAATGGCAGCAGCGGATGATAGTACTAATGGATATTTAACTTCAACAGATTGGTCAACTTTTAATTCAAAAGGTAGTGGTGATGTAACAGAAGTAACTTCTGCAACAACAGACCAAATAACAGTAGCAAATAGCACGGGTCCAAACCCTGCTATTTCAGCAGTAACGGCAGCAATAGCAAATGCGGGAACAGGATTAGCAACAGCTGACCAAATTCATACCTTTGTAACTACTCAAACAGATGCAATAGCAGCAAATACATCAGGAACCGCTGCTTCTTTATCCTCTACTTTAATAACTGGAAGAGGGGGAACAGGATTAACTTCTATAGGAAGTGCATTACAAGTACTAAGAGTAAATGCCGCAGGAAATGCTTTAGAATATGCTACTTCAACAGTTGGTGATATTACTGAAGTTCAATCATCTACTACAAACCAACTTGTAGTAACAAACGGAGCAGGTCCAATACCATCATTAGCAATAACAACAGCAGCGATTGCAGACGCGGGAACAGGATTAGCAACAGCAGACCAAATTCATACTTTTGTAACTACTCAAACAGATGAAACAGCAGCCGATACATCTGGTAACGCGGCAACCTCAACAAAAATAGCAAGTATTACAAATTCTAACATTGTTCAATTAACTTCTACTCAAACATTAACAAATAAAACATTAACATCTCCAACAATTGGAGATACTAGTAATATTACATTCCCAACTTTTAATCAAAATACAACGGGTAATGCTGCAACAGCTACAACATTAGCAACCGCAAGAACTATTGCAGGTGTATCATTTGATGGATCCGCTAATATATCATTAAATAATAATTCAATTACAAATGGTGCAGGATATACTACTAATACAGGTACATTAACTGGTAATGGCGCAACAAATAGAGTTCCGATCTATAATGGGACTACATCATTCACAACAGACTCAGGATTTACATATTCATCTGATATATTAAGTACAGAAAAATTAAATATAACAGCTATAGCAGCAACTGTATCCGAGAATACTACAATCATGATAGATGGCGATGGCCAAACATTGACCAGAGAATTAGGTTCAAATGCTTACAATTCAACGACAATCGGTACAAATACAAATGCATTAACAGTTGATAATGCAACAGTTCAATTAAATTCCGGAACTACATTTAATGGTAGTGCAGCAAGAACATTATCTGCAAAAACAGCAGCAATTGCAAATGGTGGGGCAGCATTAGCAACAGCAGACCAGATTCATACATTTGTTACTACACAGACCGATGCTATAGATGCCGATACCTCAGGTAATGCGGCTACAGCTACTATATTAGCAACTGCAAGAACTATTGCAGGTGTATCATTCAACGGTTCAGCTAATATATCATTAAATAACAACGCAATAACTAATGGAGCAGGTTACACAACAAATGCTGGAACATTAACTGGTAATGGTACAACAAATAGAGTTCCAATTTATAATGGAACAACTTCATTTACTACAGATAGTGGATTTACATATTCATCTAATATATTAAGTACAGAAAAATTAAATATAACAGCTATAGCAGCAACTGTATCCGAGAATACTACAATCATGATAGATGGCGATGGGCAAACATTGACCAGAGAATTAGGTTCAAACGCATTTAATAGTACAACAATCCCAACTAACAATAACCAATTAACAAACGGAGCTGGGTTTACAACAAATGCTGGAACATTAACTGGAAACGGTACATCAAATAGAGTTCCAATCTACAATGGAACAACTTCATTTACTACAGATAGTGGATTTACCTATACCGGTAACAAATTAACTGCAGAAGGATTAAATGTAACCGGCCCAATATCAGCATCCATAGGAGCTGCTCCTTACATGAAATTAGATCTGGAAAGACAACTTTTTGGTGACACTGACGGAAATTCTAATGGTGCAACATTTATGTTAGATCAGACCTTAGGTTTTATTGTAGGATCGCCGATTATATCTTTAGATGGTGCAGTGACAATTAATGACTCAAGCAACGATGTAGACTTTAGAGTTGAATCTAACGGCAACGCTAATATGTTGTTTGTAGATGCTGGAAATAATAGAGTTGGTATAGGAACTAATAGTCCAACTGAAGCACTAGATGTCAATGGTGCTTTTACAGCTACAAGTGTTAGATCTACAAGCGGAGGAACGGATGGTGGTTTTATTTTAAAACAATGGGCAGGTAGTACTAGCTACGCTTTTTTAGGTACTAATGGTATGTCAGGAGTAGAGTACTGCATGATATCAGATGGTACTAATACTTTCTTAGGCGCTGGGACAGGTGGAGCTTTAAAATTAAGAGGACCTGCTAATGATTCTTCTCCAGAAGTAATTATTAATGGAACTATAGTAGAAGTTAATACTGGTGATCTAAAAGTAACTGATGGATCTATAGCTGTAGGTAATATAACTAATTCTACTACAGATGGTAGAATAGACGCTTCAAATGACGTTGTAGCTTTTTCATCATCAGATAAAAAATTAAAAGAAAATATTAAACCAATTAAAAATGCATTAGATAAAGTATCTCAAATTTCAGGTGTTGAATTTGATTGGAAAGAATTAACTGAAGAAGAAAAATTATCTATACACGGGAATGAAGGGCATGATGTAGGAGTAATAGCACAAGAAATTGAAAAAGTATTACCTGAAGTAGTTCAAACTAGAGATAACGGTTATAAAGCAGTTAAATATGAAAAAATAGTTCCATTATTAATAGAATCAATAAAAGAATTAAAAGCCGAAATAGAAGAACTTAAAAAATCTAAATAATGGCATTACCAGCATCAGGACCTATATCTTCAAGTCAAGTAGCCACTGAATTTAGTGTATCTCAAACTAATATATCTTTATCAAATTTAGGTACTAAATTATCAACACCTATTACAGCAGGCCAACCAGTTAATTTAGCTACTAGTTTCTATGGTCAAAGTAGTGGAGTTTCTGTTACAGCTTGGACTTTTGCTTCAAACAATCAAGAAACATGGGAATCAGTAGAAGATTTTTGTGAAAACCTTCCATCTTTTGGCCCTACTCTTTATCATGATGGTTCTGGAACATACCCATCCACAAATGATGTTATATATAGTGACGATCCAGGAACTACTACAGTTCCGGGGGGGATTTATGGATACCAAGCAGGAAGAACTAAAACTCCATTAACAGTTGATAATAATGGAAAAGTTACTAGTGTAGGAGAATGTTAATGAATAACTTAAATAAACATACAGAATATTTAAATAGTAAAGATAAACATATAGAGTACTTAAATAACAAAGTTTATTTTACAAAAGATAACAGACTATTAACTCCTAATGCTCAAC
>Ga0102817_1000101_pt1 | contig 23725 bp, 22 predicted proteins | sample ColrivemetaGS555_FD_78193 | JGI IMG/M metagenome (GOLD analysis project Ga0102817, IMG submission 78193) | Estuarine microbial communities from the Columbia River estuary - Ebb tide non-ETM metaG S.555 | ecosystem: Environmental > Aquatic > Marine > Intertidal zone > Estuary | place: USA...
TATTTGTATTACATAATTGAATTATATCTCCTAAACTTAATTCTGTAAATATATTATAATATATGTCTTTTGGTATTTTATTCATTATTATAATATATATTTTTTATTTTTCAATTATTAAATATAATTGAAAGACGTGAATCTATCTAAATAAACTTAACTTGGTGTTTGCCCTACTTTATAAGCTGTACATCCACCCATATTTCCACAATTTGATATCCATGCATTACATGTATTTGAAGCATCATTTTGCGAATATCCACACAAACCTCCACCGTTTCCAGCATCATTCCAAGAATCTTGTCTTGTTTTATTACTAATTAAATAACAATTCCAACAGCCGGTATATGGTGTTGTCGTTGGTGCTTTTGTTGTAGTTGTTGTAGTTGTAGTTGGTACAGGTATTGTTGTAGTCTCCTCTTCTTCTGGTTCTGCTTCTGCTTCTGCTTTTTTAGTCGGTATAGATAAAGCAATTCCTCCTCCAATACTAATTGATATACAAACACAACAAACACATGCAATCAATAATATTATTATTGTTCTATCCATTTTATATAATATATATATATATATATATATATATATTATTTTATTAACATTTTCTTATCAAACGATTTTCATTAATACCATCCTCTTTATAATGTTTCAACGCCAGTTCTTCTGTAGTGCGTCCTGCATCTTTGACATCCTTATTATAATTTAGATACTCCTTATAATCAAATATACAATTAGGAATACCACAAGGAGATCTTTTTTCACTACTACCCCATTCTCTATAATGTTTCTTCAACTTACCTTCATCATGACCAAAAATATCATATAAGTCTGGATACATATTTGCATATTTTATAGCATTAAATCTACATTCTATAGTAGTTGTAATTGGTACAGGTGCCCTAGTTGTTGTTGTTGGTGCCCTAGTTGTTGTTGGAGCAAATGTTGTTGTAGTTGGAGCAATTGTTGTTGTAGTTGGGGCAAATGTTGTTGTTGTTGGAGCAAATGTTGTTGTAGTTGGGGCAAATGTTGTTGTAGTTGGAGCCCTAGTTGTTGTTGTTGGAGCAATTGTTGTTGTACTGAAAAAGATTCCAATACTAATTGATATACAAACACAACAAACAAATGTAATCAATAATATTATTGTACTATCCATTTTATATAATATATATATATATTTTTATAATAAATATATATAAATAAATCCTTGTTATAATCTGCGCTAAACACATTTTTCTTTTCTCTTATTAAGACATAAAAATTGTCCGAGTAAATATAAAATATATATTTACTCATTGTATAGACAATTTTTATGTCTTCTAAAATTATTTATTAAATATTTCCCCTATTTTACTCTCTATAGGCACTGGTACATTAAAATTCTTAAAATCCAATTTCTCAAATCTTTTTATACCATTCATTAATTCTTCTTTTGATATATTCGACCATTCTGCGTACCTTTTAAATACTAATATAATACAATATAATATATAATACATCATTATAAACGATTGACATTCTAATATATCTTCAGAACACTCCGTCTGTAAATTTTTAATCATTTTTAATATACTTTTTATATATTCACCCAAATTCATATTATCACACTTTAACTTTCCACCTATTTTTTTTAATGAAATATCACACGATACCTTTGTATCAAATCCAGAGATTTCTAACATCTTATCAAATGCATCACTAGCCCTATCTAAATATTTCACTTTGTGATAATGCGTTATTAAATCAGATAAATTCTCTATAAAAGAATCCAAATAACTATTTAAATCTAACTTTATCATGTTAGATTTATCCTTTTTACACATTTGATTATTTACCACTACATCTAAAAACGCACCGTTTGTTAAATATGTTTCTGATCCATTATAATTCACATAACTTATAAAATTACTTACTAAATATTTACTATCATCATCCACTCCTTTACCTAAAAATCTGCTACCATCATCCACTGTCATCTGATAATTATTCACATCCGATTCATACTTGTTTATAAATGCCACTGCAGATAAATAATATAAATTCTCCCCTAAATTATTTGATAATTCACCTAAACACAACCCGTATAACTCCTCATCCTGCTCCTGTATCTTATTTAATCTTAATAATAATTTTACAAATGCCCATATGTGTTGTGATATTATAAAATCCTTATCTTCAGATAAAATATAATTAAACTTACCACACTGTTCATGTTCCTTATTAAACGCCTCATTAACCATTTTATTCATATCATCATCTTCTTCAACTCCAGCATCTCTAGTTTTGTCTTTAACAAACGACACACCATATATATTTGTATCAAAAACACTCTCTGAATCATCCATAAATAATATTTCTATTAATCTATCAAACCTCCTTATTACTCTACTATTATCCTTATATGTACCATCTAATGTTATATCATAATCTGATGTTAATTTTGTCGATCCTACACTCATCGCTTTTATATTTAAATTCTCTAATCTTATTATATCACTCACTATAGAATCAACCACCACCTTTCTAAAATACCAAAATAACGACTTTATCATTAATAATTCTTGTTCTACTGTTAACGTAACACCTATAACATATTTATTTACCAATTCATTAAATATTTCACCTCTTTCTTCTTTAAAATCATTTATATCTTTTAATGTTAATCTCTTTATATTATTCCATTTAAATCTCATATTACTACTCAATAAAAAATACATATCTAAATTCTTCCTTATCAATCCAGATTTTTTAAATAATTCTATAAATTTAACCACCAATGCTATTTTACTTTTATATGTACCTCTTATATTAAGGTATACCCTTTTTAGAATATCACCAACATCTACCCTTATTTTATTACATTCCACCTTTGTTTCAGCATCTAATATTTCTAATAATTTACTTTCACTTTCACTTTTACTGCCACTATATCTTTTCATTATATTGTTTACATTTGTATCACTTAATTCTGCTATATTACACTCTTTATCTAAACACCCACAACAATCCCTAAATAAATATTTGAAAAATATATCAAAATCTATATTATTATTATTTTTTAATGCATTTATATCATATACTATCTTGTCCTCAATATTTCGTATTGCTAAAATACTCTTATTACGATCCAAAGGACTCTTCACAGGACTTCTCATTATTATTATTATTATAACAATATTTTTTTTTATTACATTATTTAAAAAAGTAATATTTAAAACCATCCTTTTTTACCCGTTTCTTTTTCATCTGATATCTTATTTAAATCCCTGGATAACATATTATATATTTCCGTATTCTTTAATATCACAGTTAGTTCTTTTGCCTTTTTATTTACATTAGGTATATCATTTCCATATTCTTGACCTATATATACACCTAACAATAATACACCTATATATTTTATCATTTATTTATATTATTTATAAAAAAATAATAAAAATAACATTTAAATTTAAATCTTTATCTTTTTCATACCTCTATCTGAACTTATTGTTACTTCTTCAAAATTTTCTAGTAATTCATCTACCCCTTCTATCTTCTTTATTACCCTTTTCCTACTTTCTAATATACGCTGTTTTTCTAACTCTTTTTCCCTTATTTTTTTCTCTCTAGATTCTTCCTTTGGTTTCTTTACCTTTTCATTTACTCTATTTATTAATCTATCAAATATACGACTTAACTCATAATATCTCTTCATATCTAAATACTCCTCATCTGTTACCACTTTCACCTTACCCTTTTTATCAAAAAATATCTCCAAATACTTCCTTATAATTCTATCAGTGCACATCACCTTTCCCATACACTCCTTGTATTCCATATCAAATCCTGGAAACCTATCAGATAATACATTCATTAATTTCCCACCAACTTTATATAATACCATCGGCGCCATATCCAAATTATCATACACATATTTATATAATCCACGCTTATCCTCCAATATCGCTAATCTACTTACATCTACTTCCATCTTCATTTCACCCTCTACAGTTTTAGAAGACTTTATTAATAAATCCTTAAAATCATTTACAATCTTCTCACTTTCAGGACTCCACAATATCCTCTTCGCATCAATGACAATTTGATCCCTTATAATATCTTCAAATGTAATTAACTTCTTTTTATCTTTTTCTATACGTTCAACCTTTTCTATATTTACTATAGATGACTTCATCGTCTTTAAATCCATAGGTATATCTAATATTACCCTCAATACATCATTAAAACACAATATTATATTCTCTATTATATTATAATACCGTTTTGATTTGTAAAAATCCCTTAATACCTTATTATCACATTTAAATATAGTATTATCTTTTCTTAATAAAAATGAAACCATTAATTCATCTAATATAGTGTAAAAAAAATTTCTATTAAATAAATTTTTTATATAATTTTGATAACCCTCAAATATTAATTCACCCCTTTGTATTTCATATGCCACTAATAACGATATTAATATTTTCATATCTATTTTCGATCCAGATATATCAAAATTTATACCTTTATCTTTTATCATCTTATTTAATTTATTTACCACAACATCTACATTATCTATTATATTATATGCATTTATATTATCTATAGATTCACCATTTATATCCAATATCATTTTTATCATATCATAATAACCCCTTTGTATAAAATTTAATTGCTGTGTAATTATTTCTGTTCTTTCCATATCTTTATATGATGGTCTAGCTTCTTCTATTGTATCATATATTTCAACTTCGTCCATGTCACTTGCATCTTCGTTTGTATCTTCGTTTGTATCTTCACTTATATCTTCGCTTACATATTCAACTTCTTCACCTATCTTATCTTCTACCCTTTTATCACCTATAATATCCATGCCTGGCATCATTTTCTTTATATCTGACATTGATACCACTTTCGATGTACCACCTAGCTCCTCACCATATATTTTATACTTTTTTTCTTTATCCAATTCTATACGTGTTACTTGAAAATATTTCCCAGACTTCAATAATATATCTGTATAAAATATATCATCTATTTCCATAAATCTCATTATCCTTGCACCTTCTGCATCAAAATTAACCAATAATTTCCCCTTATGTTCATTAACTAACTTTCCTATTTCACCTTTCATCTCACCCTTTAAAACAGTTACTTTATCTCCATTTATCTTTATATTTTTCTTTGAAAATAATACTGTCTTTTTACATGATACTAAATACTTGTACATATCACCATTCTGTTCAACTTCCGATATTACTTCACAATCCATTATTTTATCACCAGGTTTCATAGTTTTACCTACACTAATATACCCCCTCTTATCTACCATAACTTCGTATTTAGGTGGATAATATTCTTTAATTTCAACTTCCTTACCTTTATAATTCCCACTTTTAACAATTCCATAAATAGAATGCTTAAAACTTACATTCTTATTTATACTCATCCCCTTTATTTTTTCTATTATCTGTTTTTCATCACTTGTAATTGTTTTTTTTATAAATGACATAACTATAATATATCTATAAAAAAATATTTAAGATTACTTAATTATAACATTATATTATTTCATAATAATTAATATCAAAAACATTATATTATTTCATAATAATTAATATCAAAAAGGGCTCACGCCTGCAACCAAACTACTATATACACTACTATATACATTTAAATAGTTTGGTTGCAGGCGTGAGCCCTTTTTGATATTACTTTTTTTAAAAGTAATGTTTTGATATTAATTATTATGAAATAATATAATGTTATAATTAAGTAACTCTTAAATTTTTATCTTTTTATTCGATACCTTTAATTCTATATTATCAAAATCTTCTTCTAATCCTCTTAATTCACTCATTTCACTTCTTTTCTTATTTATTTTTTCTTTCTGTTTATTTATTTCATCTAATTTACACATTTTCTCAGATTTTTTCACATCAACGTATTCTCTTAATTGATAAACAAATTTCACAAATGTTTTCATCAATTCTTTATATTTAACCTTTTCTGTTTCATTAGATGGAGTGTAATCTCTCATAAAAGGTGCATTATCAAAATTGTTTATTACATATTCATATATAGATTTCTTTTCAATGTTATCACATGACATCATCTTCTTATTTAATTCCGTTTTCCAAATATTTACTAAATATTCACTTTGTGGACCCCAAACAATTTTTTTACTTGTCTTAGGAATATTACCACTCAATATATCATTTGTTGTCAAAAAATATTTTGGATAATCTTTATTTCTCTTTCCATCAGCTACATTATATATTTTTACATCTACCTTTTTATATCCCTTTATATCAATTTTACCATACCATTCTTGTAAAATCTTACCACAATTTTCTATCATTGTTATAATAATTTCTAAATAGTTTGAATTTTTATACGACTCTCTCATCTTTTTACTAATATCCTCCGATAACACAATTAATCCAAAACACGTATTCATAATATTAGTATTGTCTTTTTCTGTTATCATAAAACATGAACCCATTATATCTGATTTTGTAAAATATCCAATCTTAAACAATTTGTCTATCTGATTAGTAAATGTATTATATGCTATATACGATTCTCTTTTTCTAATTATTTCTACTATAATTAAATATAATACTATATATTTCATATCAGACTTCTTCCAACTATTAATATTTATCTTTTGTAATTCACTTTTCATAACCTTTACTGTATCTATTATCTTTTCCATTAAAGAATATCTATTAATTATATCATCCGGATAATTTAATAACTTAATAACCTTATCAATATTATTCATAACTTCGGTCTCACCCTTTGATAACTTTTGACTAACAAATTCGCATCTTTCCATATCCTTAAACGATGCCTTAAATTCTATTTCATCAGGTTTTTCATTTTCATCTTTGTTTTGATCTTCATTTGTTCCATTATCTATATTTGTTTCATATCCCATAATCTCGACTTCATCTTTTTCTTTTTCTTCGTCACCTTGTTGTTGTTCTTCTTCTTCAATAATTTCATCACTTATAAATATATCTTCATTATTGCATTCTGATTTTATCTCATCCTTTCTCTGATTTATTTTAAAACCAGGTAAATACTTCGCTATATCACTTTCCTTAAATGACACAACATTACTCTTTTTATCATAACCACTTATTAACTCATCTGTTATTTTTATAACATTAATTATCGTACCATTCTTTAACATTATATCATGATAAAACACATCACTTACTAATACATTTCTTTCTTCCATAATACCATTATTCGACACCATATGTTTTGAAATTTTTTTATTTAAAGCATCAATATGTATATTTAATCTTGCTTTGTTTATTGCTATCATTTCACCAATACTATTCTTATATTCGCCACGTTTTACAATAACCTTTTTATCCCTTATTTCAACCATCTGTTTCTCCAATCTCACAATACGAGCAGTTTTTTCAAACTTTATATCAACCGTATCTGGATAATATTCTAACACATATCCATTATAACCCTTGTAAATACCTTTCGTCAATTTAATCATCACACCATGATTAAATTTAATAACCTTTTTTTCATCCATTTTTTTATTTGTTTTTTCATTATTTTTTTCATCCATTTTTTCATCCATTTTTTTATTTGTTTTTTCATTATTTTTTTCATCCATTTTTTTATTTGTTTTTTCATTATTTTTCTTATCGTTCGTTTTATTATCCAATGTAATATTGGAAAAAGTTTTGTTCAAAAAATTCAAAGCAGACATCTTAACTAGTACAAAAATATAGATTTTCTTTTATTTTTCAATTTTTTATTTATTCATTTAGTCTTTATTAATACCACTCAATTTCACTTAATTTCACGTGATTTCACTTAATTTCACTTAATTTCACTTAATTTCACTTAATTTCACGTGATTTCTTAAATCATCTTACATAATTAATATAATTAAAATTCACTATTATACAAATAAAAAATGTTTGTATTATTTTAATGGACATCTTAATCAAATCATTTCAAACATACTATAAACTCCCGGAATATTTAAACACCGAATGTGATTTAGTACAATGGTCTCAAAATATCATTAAAGGTTCTTCTGAAAACTTAATGTGTCAAACTAGCACTTTGGAAAAAAATACACGCAATAAATTACTCGAATCTAATAAATCCTTTGAAAATTTAATAGTAACACTCATTCAATTCCACTTCGAAAAAAATACTATACAAAAATTTAATAATCCAGTAGAATACGAAGATTCGTATAAAATCGCCCTTGAATTAGCTAATAACAACGAATTACAAAATCTATACGATTTCTCTATATACAAATTTAAATCTAAATCTACTTTAATTAAATCATCAATACCTACTATGTACCCAGAAGTCATATATATAGTACAATTCCTTGATCACATATTTAAAAATATACATTCTACATTTAAATCACTAAGTAAAGCATCAATTAAAAGCCGCATATTATTAGAATCAAAAAACCCAACAGAATTAATTAACAAAAAAAAACAATTAGAAAAAAAACATAAAGAAATATCACTACTTATTACAGACTCTATTCAAAAATCACAGGCTGATGAAATAACTAATAAATTAGTTACTGAACAAAACAACTTGAAAAATAAAATACAAGAATTAGATAATAAAATAACAGATGTCAATCTAAAAGAAATATCCAATAGAATTGACAAAACTTTGATTCTCGGTGATAAATATATGAACGGTTTTGTATTTAATATAGATATTATCACATATTTATTATTCTTAAATACAGACACTATTCCACTTGAATTATTCGGTAAACTTAATAGACAACTTAACGTACAAAATACCACATTCCTAATTTTTTTAATTGATAAATATAAAAACATTATTAAACAAAATGAAATATGTTATATCACACCATTATTACTTGACGAATTTAAAACATTTGAACATAAAATATCAAGTAACAAATCAGCTGTATCACCAACTGAACAATTAACAACCCTATTAGCTTCTAAAACAGTATCGCCAAAACATAAAATAAAAATTCTTTTCACAAATTTTATTAAACTTAGTGAACCATTAGCACAAAGTATTCTATATAGTATTATACAAAAATTAGGTTTCGGTAACAGATTATCACTTTAATCATTACTTTTAATATCAATTCAAAATGTAATATCATTTTTTATGTCATCTATACAATTAAAACAATTGTCTATACCATAAACCGTATAAAGACACTTACCAACATTATCATTATTTATATATAATCTATATGTGTCCATTAATATACAAAAACTTGACAAATCTATTGTTTCCTTAATACGTTTTTCTAAAATTGTCATTTTTTTACTTACTAATTTGTTATCATTAATTATAGATGATTTTAAATTACAAACTAAATATACATTGTCCTTTAACGCTACATTATTGTTCAAATTCATTATTATTTCACTTTCTATAAAACTTATTGTATTTTCACTATTTACGCTATAATCCTTTATAAATACTAATCTATTAAAATTATATTCTGTTAAACAACATCTCATTCGCGTAATATTATTTTTAATATCCGTCTCAATATTCGTAAATAATAACCATTTCATTGTACAATCTATAAACCAATCTATAAAAATATTAAAACAAAAAAATATTCAATTATTATTATTACTTTTAAAAAAGTAATATCAAAACAGGGCTCGCGCCTGCAAATAAATTATTACTATTTATATGATAGTAGATATTGCAGGCGCGAGCCCTTTTTGATGTTACTTTTTTAAAAGTAACCCCACAACCTTTCTATCTCTAATAATCGTTGTATATCTTCTTCTTCTTCTGTCTTTTTATAAAAACAATTCTTACACTGAAAAATGAAATCTTCCATAACTGTTCTTATTTTATCAATATAATACATAATATACATCTTTAATTAGTAATATATAATATTACTAATTAAAAAAATTTTAACAATTACCACGTTTCTTTCCACAAAATAAATATTCCACAACATTTTTTGCTTGTTTTTCATCACTATTTTTATTTGATTTAAATCTCTGATAATTTTTTTCATAACATTTTACATCATCCCAATTTTCCTGTAATATTTCTATCATCTTCTCTTTATTTACTATACTTTCCGACGAATAACTAATAAAAATATATTTTGATTTAATTTTACCTAATATTAACCTAAACTCCTCTAACGCATCCCTTTTTGAACAAAATTTTGATTTTGTTGTTGTTTCATCTCTTAAACCAGTCTTACCTTTTATATTTGGATAATCATACTTACTAATCGTTTCTAATAAATGATAATTATCATGATAACTTCTATTTGCAACATATGGTGGATCTAAATAAACCACTTCGTAATCAGATAAATCTACTGTATCTAGTAAATCAGTAACATTGATATTATAACTACTATGCTCTATTTTATCATCGTTTATCATACTATCTATTAATTTTACATCCAAATTTAAATTTTTTAATGAACTCTGTTTATAATTTTTCAAATACGCCCCATATACACTCGCTATATTACTTATACCCGTAACCGCATACAATAAAACTTTTAACATTAAATTAAATTCATCTTTATTTATACGTTTTTCACCTAATAAAATATTTAACCGTTGCCTTGTCTTATCTACTTTATACCCATTCAACCTTGTCAAATACATCCTCCCTACATCAGATGCTTCCGTATAATTATTATATATAAAATCCCTTTCCGTTGCACTTATCTCATTTATATCCAATTTATCATTATCACCATTTATTTCATTTAATAACAGTTTCACTTTTTCTACATCTATATTTTTTGTCGTCCAAACCGATGATACTACATATGCATAATTTTGAATATCATTTGTTAAAATCTTTTTACATCCACGTTTTAAACTATGATATGCAACAACACCTGTTCCACTAAAAATATCAGCAAACGATCTAATTTCATCTAGCCGTTTCCCTGTGTATTCATTTATTTTCGACTCTATAAAATCTAATAATTTCATCTTACTACCTATATAATTAAAACTACGAAAACACAATTCACTATTTTTCATACGTCTATTTTAAAATTATACTTGTTCTTTAAATTATAAACTTTTAACTTTAAATTCTTTATATCACCTCTATTTATCATATCTACCAAAATATTCACATTAAAACGAAATTTAATACAATCTCTATTATTATGTATCTGGATTTCACCAAGAGACTCCTTTTTATTTTTTGATACATAATAAACTGTATTTGATTCCTTCCAACTATTAATATCTTTTGATGTCATAAATATATCATCTAAATTTTTATTAACACGGGTTCTAAATTCTATTACATCATCTGTCTTTTCAATAATATAAACAATGCCCATGTGAAACTTAAATATAACCATTGTATCACAACAAAACAAACCCTTTAAATATTCTATAATCATTTTTGATTTATTTTCTAAAAAAAATTTTTTTAATTCAAGTTTGTTTTTTATACTTAATCCCATTTTATTATTAAAACTCCTTAAACTACATTGACCTATCGTCTGAGGACATATTTTATTTCCTGTCATTATAGTCTTTATTGATACCGTTTCACCCTGTTTTTTTATAAAATCATATTCCTTGTTTAAATGTCCAGCGTGTTTTATTTTCATCCGCTTTAATTCATTACCTACAGTTTTATTTATATCATCCGATATTTCTTCCGGTATATTAGTATACTTTCTTTTTGTATTAAATTTTGTTTTAGTTATATTACATAACTCTTTTTCTACCATTATACCCAATTGTTCAGTGTTTTTGCATGTATAATTTATAACATTTTTTATTATCTTATTCATCGTTATCACTTAATTAATATTATATTAATTAATTAATTGATTTTTTATTATTTTTACTTTGTTACTTTTAAAAAGATTACTATGCTAGCGCCTACAAGTAAAAGTTATATAGTATCCTTACATTCTCCAGTTAAATCATCGTATTCATAATTATACAGATTTTTATCTAAATTTCTATATTTTATTTCAATTCTATTTAATAATTTTTTAATAAAATATAAATTCCATGGTGGAATCATGTAAAATATACCACTTATAGTTCCATTAAATATTTTTTGTGTTGTTAATCTTGTATTATTATCATATTCGCTAGTTCCTCTATACCCCCTAGAAAATCCATATATACCAAAACTTGTATTTGCAACAATAAAAGACTTAAACAAAAATTTACTAGCCATTTTAATCTTAATTAATAATAAATTTTTAAATATTAAACATATTAAAAGTAATCGTATTTATTAGGTGCATTCGTTTTTTTAACCTCTCTCATTAATCTAGTTATATCATCTTTATCTATTAAATACCCATATTTAATTAAAAAACATTCCAATAAATCAATATTTTCCATCAATTTATCTATACCATCTTTATTTTCTATACCATCTTTATTTTCTATACATCGTTTTAATTCAATAATATTATTTATATTCAGATCTTTATCAATAGTCATTTTATATTTATATCAATAATGTTTTTTTCAATTTTTAAATAATACGATTCAAGTTTAAAATTAATTTAATTAATTAAATTAATATATGTCTAATTTTGATATAAAGTATTATAAAATCAAATCAAATGCCCTAAAACATCTAAATGAAAACAGTATACTTTGTAACAAAAATATCACAAGTTATTTTATACTCGGTAATTATCAAGAATTCTTAAATTTAATTCTACTAAGCGAAACTAAAGATTATTACGAATATATCTCTTCTAAATCACCTGTTAATCTATTTTTTGACATTGAAATTTATAAAGACACATCTGTTTACTTTGATAATCCAGAATCACTTATCGATATTATCATTAATAAAATAACAGAATACATTGGATCTAATTATAACATTAAAATAATTATTTTAGAATCTCATGACATTGATAAAAAAAAATCATTTCATATTATCTTTAAAATAACCGACCATAATAACACAGAAGTTTTATTTGAAAATGTTACTATATTAAAAAATATATATAAACTATTTAATTTTGGCTCAATACGTGATAGTAATAAAAAATATATCATTGATCCAAGTGTATATAGAGAAGGCCTCTTTAGAACAATATATAGCAGCAAATATAACGAAAATCGTCCACTTGTAAAATGCGGATTAAGTGACGACTTTGATGACATAGAAACATTTATTTGTTTTAAACAAGACAATTTTACTTTATTTAACCACGATATAAATAATAATATAGACGAAAATAGAATAGAAGAAATCATAGACATTAATACAGATGATTTTAATGAATTTAATGAAGTAGTCAATATACCAGAAGACCTGAATCAAGATGATAAAACAACTATATGTAAATTTGTTCAAAAAGAATATCATCACTTTCCAAATAGAATTAGAGACGTTTTTATAGATCAAATTCATAATTGTATCGTTGTAGCCTTAATTGAAAAATACTGCCCCTTTCTTGATAGAGAACATCGAGGTAATAATCAATATATTGTTATAGATACATCAAGTTCTAAACAAAAATGTCATAATACTGAATGTAATGAAGATAAATATAATGAAATACGATTAGAAAATTATCCAAAAGAACTTAATGAAATCATTAAAAAATGCTTAAAAATTAATCAACAAGAACTTGACTTGATTGATCATGCTATTATTGAATGTAAAAATTATATCAATGATAATTTCGATAATGGCGTTAAAGAAGTACTATTTGATAAAAAAGAAATGATTTTTCGAGGAAATGTAGCCGATAAAAGTTTAGTAGGAATTCTTAAAGGAAAATGTCCAGAATGTAATGTTGAACATCAAATTAGCGATAATGGATATTGTTTAAAATGCAAAGTCTGTTCATCTGTTTTTCCAAAAAATCAAGTCATTCCTTTAGATGATAGGTATAAACATTTACATAACTTTTGGATGAATTACAATCAACTAGTAAACCATGGTACAATTAATAATATAATAAATATTTATAATAATAATGGCGAACAAGACTTTAGTTGCGATATTAAATTAGATAACAATATCTTTAAAAATAAAGAAGTCACTAATATAATTAATCAAGTTTTAGATGGACATAAAATAACAATGATTTCAAAACTAATATTCACTATCAATAAAGATTTTGTTTATTCACGTAATAATTGGTATTTTTTTAATGGAGCCATATGGAGATGCGATAGCGATAATATAGAAATGAAAAAATGTATTATCGATTTATCTAAAATGTTTGATAAAATTAAAACATTTTATGATAATAAATATACCGATGAAACAACTATTAATTTAAATAAAAATATTAAAAGCTTAATCAACAAATTTCATAAACCCGGTTATCAAGATGATATTATTAAAGGCGCAAAAATATATAACAATAATGAATTATTTATCTCCAACCTTAATAGTAAAAAACATCTTGTACCATTTACTAATGGTGTATTTGATCTTTTAGAAAATAAATTTAGACAAACAAAAAAAGAAGATTATATTAATTTAACCGTTAATTACGAATATAAAACACAAGAAAATCCTGAAGTAAGAACTTTTTTAGAACAAGTTATACCTAATAAAGGCGTAAGAGACTACGTCCTCAAAAAAATGAGCGAATGTCTTAATGGTGATATCCCTAATACATACTTTTTAATGTTTATCGGTGACACTGGTGCTAATGGTAAAAGTCAATTGCTCAACTTAATGAAATTAGCCATGGGCGATTTTGGTGAAAAAGTTGAAGTCACATTGTTAACACGAAAACGTAATAATGCAAATGAAGCTAATACTGAAAAAATTAAATTAATGCATAAACGGTTTGCCTTTTTAAGTGAACCAGAAGATGGTGAAAAAATCAACATTGGTCTTTTAAAAGAATTAACTGGTAGTGAAGAAATAGTAGCAAGAGGTCTATATCAAGAAGCAATGAGCTTTGTTATGGAAGCAAAACTTTTCTTGGCTTGTAATGAACTTCCTGAAATTAAAGGAGAAGATACTGCATTATGGCGACGTATTCGAGTTATAGATTTTCCTTCTAGATTTTTAGATGACCCAAAAGAAGCAAATGAATATAAAATAGATAGAACACTTCCATCAAGAATGCGAGAAGATATCACATGGCGACAAACATTTATAAAAATATTATTAGATTACTACTTTATGGATGTTAAAGAACCACTCGAGGTTCAAGTTAAAACCAACGAATATCGTCAAGAAAATAACGATTTTTATAATTGGATGGATGAAAATATAGAAAAAAACAAAAATGGTATTTTAAAATTAAAAGATATATGTCTATTATACACTGGAAAACCAAAAATACCACCAAGAATGTCAAATAAAATTAAATTAGAAATAGAAAAATGGATCAAAGAAAAGCATAAAGATATTACTTTTCAATATAAAGATTCGTATTTGAATGGTGAAAGATATAGAGGATGGTCAGGATTAAATATTAAAAATGATGATGATATTTAAATTTTTTTTTATTATATAATTTATATGAATTATATAATTATTATACTTTTCGTCATTTCTATCTTTTTTGTTATACTAAAAAATCAAGAACCAAATACAAATACTATAATAAATACTATACTTAGAGGATCTGCGCGATGGGCAGCTGCAAGTTTACAAGATAAAAGTCCTATAGTTGCTGTTTTACATGCCAATTATGCAGCTGGTTATTTATGGGCACTTAAGGATTCGTTTTCTGATATAGATATACAACGAGCAACTGGTATAGATGTTGTTAAATTTCAAAAAAAAATAATCGATGTACAAGATAAATCAACTCAAATGTTAGTTAAAGTATGTCCTCAATTTGCTTCCAACATTGATATCTATTTAGGCAAAATTGCTAAAGAATATGCTTAATCAATAGATATTTCAAAATCTATAATTATTTCTATAGTATTTACATTGTTGTTAGACGTAATTTTAACATCTGTTTTTAATTCTATATCTTCATATTTTAAATTTAATCCTTTAAATAATTTATCTATTCCCATAACGTTTTCCTCTAAATTCTGTTTATACTCGATTTCCTTATTTTGCAATTCTCTTTTTAATTCGTATATTTCCCGTACTCTAATTTCTTTAATCACTTTAAATATCCACTTTCTAAATTTTTTCACTATATCATTATCATACATCATTAATAGTCTATACATTCCTTGTTCTGTAAGTACAGATTCCTTTATATCTGTATATAATATTTCATCTTTGTCAAATCTCTTTATTTCATAATTAATATCTTTTATATCAAGTAAATTACCTATTTCATTTGCTTTAAAAAATATATCATTGTATTTACCATAAACAGTCACATCAAAATTATTAAAATGTTTTATTTCATATTTAATTATATTATATATTCTATCTTTATCGTCTTTTTCTACTAAAATAGACATTTATAACAATTTATATAATAATATCTATTTGAAAACGAACATATAAAAAAAATGAATAAATATATAATAGTAATAGTTCTAATTAATGACTGTTAAAACATATATAGATAAACGTTTACATATTTTTGATTATGATGAAACATTATATATCAAAAATACATACGAAAATCAAATAGCTTATAAATATTATATTATAAATACAATTAAAAATTTAAGAAAGCAGGGTAAATTAATAGCAATGGCTTCACATAATGTAGATGCAGAATCATATTTTTATCACAGATATCCTGAAATATATCATTGTTTTGATATGTTTATATGCGAATATCCTAAAGATAAAAACATTATGGTATCTCGTATATTAGAAAAATTAAATTGTAAACCAGATGAAGCTATATTTTACGATGATAGAAAGTATAATATAAAACTAGTTGAACAATTAGGCGTATTTTGTTATTTAGTTGACGAAACTATAGGTATTAAATTTGAAGATATTTATTTTAAAGACTAATGTTTATTTAAGTTTTAAATTTTTATATAATTTTAAAATAACATTTTATTTAAGTTTTAAACCACACCACCCTCTATAACGCTCTCCGTTCAAATATGAATCTTTATATTGAAAATTAAGATGTTTAAATTTAGTTTTTATCCAACTTTCTATTTCTAATCTTATTTTATTCGATAATTTTGGATAAATAGTATCCGTATCTAAATATAACTCACATATCTTCTTTAACTTTAAAATACCATTTTTATCTAATTCTATGTTATTATTTAACCAATTATACAGCTCACTTTCTTCTTTTTCTTCATTTACAAAAGTTTTTTCACTTCCAGTTTCACTGTTTATTTCTAAATTTATCTTTATACCATTTTCTGATAATTTAGTTAAGATTTGTTCTTTTGTAATTTGTTGATAACACGATTTTAACGTATCTATCACTTTTCCAATAGTTTCAACTACGGTTTTTATAAAATCTACATCACAATCAAAAAATTCTCTATTGCTATTACACCTGTATCTATCTAATATATAATGAACTGTTCGTTCTAATAAATCTGCATTACTCGTTTTAAAATCAAGTAACACTTGGATGTCATTCATATTACCTGTTTGGAGTCCCTTGATTCGTTTTTTAACAGCATCTTTTGTTTTACCCACCTTTGTTCCACCATCAGTCTTTATCACGTAAATATGACCAGTTTTCTCTATTTCTTCATAAACCTTTTCTTTATATTTTATTAATTCAAGTTCTTTTTCTTGCAATTGTAACTCTTTTTCTTCTAACATTAATTTTTGTTCTTCAAGTTGTTTTTTCAATTCTTCTGATTCATTAAATATTATATCATCAAGAATATTTCCTGCCCATTTTCTAAATTTCTTTGCTATTTCTTTTTTTGAGCTGTAAAGTAAACGATAAACTCCTTGACTTGTTAAAAAAATAGTATCTTGAAGTGTACCATGGGGGTCGTACACTTTACGTACAACCCTCTCATCATCATCTTCGTAGTTTTGAATTGTTGTACGTATATTAACAATTCCTAATGCATTACCTACATCTGATGCTTTAAAATAATATACTTTTTTGTTATGTATATCTTCATGTAATATCGAAATAGGGTTATTTTCAAATGCTTTAACTATACAATTGTTATCTTGTTTTATTTCTATAGTATTTATAATAGGCTTTTCTTGTTTTTTAGGGCTTTTAAACATATTTAACATTATTGAAATAATAATACTGTTATTTTTAAATTAAACAATTGACTCACCAAATATATTTTGGCAGACACGTATTTTTAGTTTTTTTACATATTTTTACATTCAAATTGTTCTGCTATTTCTTTATTTGACCTAAAAAGAAGTTTATATACACCCTTTTCAGTAAGAAATATTGTATTTTGAATTCCACCAGGGGTGTAGAAATCTTCTACAACCTTGTCTATAATATTTCGTAATTTCATTTTATTTATCGTATCTCTAATATTTTTAATATCTAATAATTCTCCCATATCTTTTGCTCTAAATAACGGGTTTTCATATGTCCCATAAATAGTAATATTTAAATTTTCAAATTGTTTAACCATTAAACTAGCTTCATTAGTTACAATTTCAGTCACTTGTTTATTATTACTTTTGAACATATTTAACATTATTTATTATAATTATTAATAATGTTAACTTTAAATTAAAAATTATCAGATAATCCGTCTTCTGTAAGAAACCATGTATCTGAATATGTGTTCCAACGCCCCCAGTAGGGGCGTTGATTTTTATTTTACATTCATTGTCTAAATTTTCTTACCTTGATCTGTCTTTGCTATCATACATAAATTCTTAAATGTATCTGTATTTAACATAATAATTTCTTTATTATGACCACCTCTTGTTTCATCTGTATCTTTTTGCTTTTCCGTACGGAAAAGCAAAGTTTTATAATCTTCACTTTCTACAAAATTACTTTTTATGGTCTTCATTGCATTACCTTTATTTGCAAACCCTATCATTTTATATACATCTTCTAAATTAATTAGATAATCGTTTGTCGCGTGATAATTCATATACATATATAAATTTGTAATATATAATTGCTGTTCTTCATCTGAAAAATGCTGTTTTAATTTAATTAATAAATTATTATCTATATTATGTATCTTTTGTATATTTACAATTTCATTCTCTTGCTTATTAGGACTTTTAAACATATTTAGCATTATTTTATTATAATTGTTAATATGTTATTTTTAAATTAAAATAAATTCGCAGATGGCGTCAGTTAAACTGACTCGCAAAATTAAAAAATGATAGACACATTTTATAAAAATTTCATCTTTTTACAACTACCACCATAAGTATGGTTTACACCTAAGTACACCAAAGACCCCCGAAGATACACCGCAAGAAATGGTCGTAACGGCAAACCCCGCAAAAAAACGGATTCTTTTCTATAAATTTATTTTTTAAAATTTTTATTGTTTAAATTTTTTTTTCAAAATCGATTTGCCAAAAGGATTCCATTTTTTGCGGTGTATTGCCGTTACGACCATTTTTGCGGTGTATTTTACCGGGGTCTTTGGTGTACTTAGGTGTAACCCATACTTATGGTCGCATGTTATTTTTATTGATTTTTCTTAGTTTTTTTAAAGAATAATTAACAATTAAAATACATACAAAACACAAAAAAGATAGATGATTTGTTGTGTTTTAAAAATTTTTATTTTTGCAAATTTCCTTAGTGTTTTTTTGATAAAAAAATCCTATTTTTGAGACGGTAAACACCTCTTTTTCAAAAAGTTCATTTTCTTGTCAAAAAAGTTCACATGTCGGTGGCAAACTGATAGGTTTTGAAAAGTGTAAAATTCATCGAGGCAAATTTTTTTTCTAAATTTTTCGCTAATTTCCTTAACTTTTTTTTAGTGAAAATCCTTAAAAATCAAACCATAATTGATACATTTCTAAAAAAGACAAAATCGGTCATTTTTTACTAAATTCCCTTATTTGTCGTTTGAAAAAGTAGATTTTAAAACACTAAAAAAATCATGGTAACAATTTTTTTTAAAATAAATTAAAATTTTTTGCTAAATTTCTTAACAAAAAATTAAGGATACACCACTAAAACCCACACCATAAATGACACTTTTTTAAAAAGTCAAAAATCAAGATTTTTTGTAAAAAAAACTCTAAAAAAACACGTATGTCCGTTTGGTTTTAGAGTTTTTTAGAAAAAGTCAAAAATTATGGTCTCAAAAATTTTTTCAAAAAAAAACCCCACTGCAAATCGATTTTTCGACTTTTTTTATCTAAAAACCACACCATAATTAGAAAATTTCCGAAAAAAGAGGTTTTTGAAAAAAGATTTCAAAAAAAAACCGCACTGCAAATCGATTTTTTCAAAAAAAAATGTTAAAAATCAAACGGACATTTGGAAAATGTCTAAAAAACACGTTTTTAGAAAAATATGTTAAAAAATGTATTTTAAGCTATATTTTGTTTATTTCCCAAAAACAAGAGCATTTTTAATTTAAAGAAATACAACATTACATTTTAATGTATTATTTAATAGTTAATAAGCAATCACTTACAACTCATTATGTATACGAATCTTCTTCTGGTCCTGATTATAATTTTATGAGTTATTATACAGATGATATTTATGATCATATCAATATTCCTGATGAATTATTAAATTATACATCAGTTATTAAAGCTGGGAAAGTAGATGAAACTATATATTTACATGTAACGTACGAGGATAAATTGTCTGTTGACACAGAAACATGGAAACAGATACGTCTAACACGTAATGAATTATTACAACAATGTGATTTTTATTTAATGATTGATTATCCTATAAATGAAATTTGTAGACAAGAATGTATGATTTATCGACAAAAATTAAGAGATATTCCTCAAAATTACCAATCTCCATTTGAAATAGTTTGGCCAGTGTATCCTAGTTTTTTTACATTCAATAACAACTTTGAAAACAGATAAAGAAAAAACTAGTGAATTTTCATACAGAAAATCAAACCATAAAACACTAGTAAAAATCTAATTTTTTACATTTTTGCCACGATAAATAAAAAATCATATACCACCCCATATGATTTTTTATCAAAAACACCTAAATTCAGGAAATTTCCCATTCTACGTAATGTATAGTTCTACCTAACCATTTTGTTCTATTGACATTGTTACCATAAGTGTCGTGGTCTTTGTAATAAATTAAACAATAATCGTCTTCATCTTCGTTGCGGTTTAAATAGTGAAAAGTTAGAACTTTTACTGCATTATATAAATCTAAACGTTCTTTTTCGGTTAATGAACCTATTGTTCTAGTATAATGTAATTTGGCATACCATAAAATATCACATCTCATATAATTCCCAATTCCAGCTATTAATTTTTGGTCTAATAAAACAGCTCCTATTTTAGATCGAGGTTTATTATTAATTCTTGAATAAAATTGATCATATGTCAAGTTTTCGTCTAAAACATCAGGACCTAAATGACTAATAGCATTTATATAATCTATTTTATTAACATAAATGTTCATCTTTCCAAAATTTCTTGTATCATTGTAGTAAATTTCGAGGTTGTTTTCAATACTAAATAGTATTCGTGAATGTTTAATCTTTTCAGTGTCCCAATATCCTGTCATACCATGCGTGAATGATAACCAAATCGATTTGTCATTACATCTGATTTCAATAAAAATTGTTTTACCTTTGACTACAATATCAATTACTTTATTTTTATCAGATAATCTTTTTTCTAAACAATTCCAATTTTCTGGAGGTGTTTTTTCATATTTACCAGATAGAATTTCAATATTTGTAACTGTTTTATTTAGTAACGATGTCTTGACGAAATTGTAATATTCACGAACTTCAGGACTTTCTGGCATATATGTAGTTTTTATTCAAAAAAATACATATTTAAAATAATATTCAATTTTTATTATACTTTTTAGACGAATTTATTGATGTGTATTTTTATATTCTTCAAAATCTTGTCTTAATTTTTCAAGTTCAGCTATTGTTTCTTGAAGTGCTTTTGTAAGATATGGTGTAATTTTACCATAATCTAAACCATAATACAATGGGTTACCTTCTTTATCAACTGGTTCATCATGATCATGATCTGAACATTCACATAATACACCATTTGATATATTTTCTAATGTACATTCGCAATGTGAATAATTTGTAAAATTAGGTCTTAAGTTTGGCAATATATCATACATCTCTTGTGCAATAAATCCATAATCTGGTCTATTATCACTTCGCCACGTGAATTCTACAGGACGCATTTGTTTTACAATATTTATACTGTTACTCATATTAACAACATTTTCTTTTAAACGTCTATCTGATGATGTATTATATGTAACTGCTGATGCACCATTTCCACCAATATTTCCTCTAATCACACCTGCAGAATTGTAAAATTGTATAATATTATTACCGTCACTCCATGGTTTAAAAGTAGCACCATCTTGACTTTTACCTCCATTAAATGAACTTGGTGCCGATATAACGTGTAAAGCCCCATTTCCACCAGCATCAACTCCACCAACACATAACAAACTAGATACCGAACTACCTTGACTATTAGCAATAGCTACATTACCATTATTTCTAAATGTTGTAACATTTTGAACTGCGGTTCCAGACGATCCAACAATACCGTTATATGCCTGAATAGTCAAATTTTGATTAAACCTTTGGAATGACCATGCTGAACTAGTTGAACTCATAGTAACTGTACCAGATCCATTTATATATCCACCCATAGCTATTTCAGTATTATCAGAATTATATGCCCCAATACTCAATGTGGGATTTGTTAAGTCACTACTACTGAATAACTCTAATTTAGGGCTAGCAGTAAAACTTGCTGCTGTTCCTACTACTTGTAATCTTGATGATCTTGCTGTTCCATCCACATGTAACTTAGCTGTTGGACTTAACGTACCTATACCAAAATTACCACGTGAATCAGAACACCAACGTGTCGTACCTGCACCCCATGTACCACTATATGCATTTAATGCCCCACTTCCAACAGCAAAGTGGAATCCGTTTACATCTGCCGTACCAAGTTGCAATCCTCCATTGACATGAAGAGTTGCTTGTGGACTAGCAGTACCTATACCTACACTACCACTCTCTGTAATTCTCATTTGTTCTGTTACAACATTACTTGCATTTGATTTACCAAAACGAATACCAGCAGTTTCGGAGATTGCAAGACCCAATTGATTAATAATCCACGATTCTCCACCACCACCACTTCTGTTCCATTGTAAATGAAGACCCTGTTGAGTAATTGTATTATTACCACTAAATGAACCACCACCATTTACATTCAACGTTGATCCTGGAGTAGAAGTACCAATACCTACATTACCTCCATATCCTTGTAAACATAAATTCTGTACCCCACCACCACCATAATCGTAAGCAAATATATTACCTACACTACCAGTATTGTTAAACGCTAATCTTTTATGAGATGCTAAACTTGCAATATATAAACTGTGACCAAAAGTATCTCCTCCTGTAATCAATACAGATCCATTACTACCAACACCACCAGGACCAGTAAATCTTCCATTACCTGCAACATCTAATTTAAAAATTGGACTATTGGTACCTATACCTAAATTACCAGTTGATGTTATCGTCATACGTTCAAGACTATTTGTATTAAATCTCATTTCTGATGTAGTTGCATTTCTATAAATTTGAGTTGTAAAATCATCTCCGAAATCTAAAGCAGCACCACTACCACCTAGACGCATAGCACCTTGAACATGTAA